>Ga0065711_1003280_pt1 | contig 28781 bp, 18 predicted proteins | sample Hoacrofraction12_FD_59098 | JGI IMG/M metagenome (GOLD analysis project Ga0065711, IMG submission 59098) | Hoatzin crop microbial communities from Cojedes, Venezuela - Epithelial fraction 12 v2 (version 2) | ecosystem: Host-associated > Birds > Digestive system > Esophagus > Crop | place... | reverse complement strand
CCCCCGCCCTCAGTGCGGCGTGAGGGAAACGGGGTACCCGGCGCCCACACGCTCCCTCCTCGGGCTTTGTGGCCCGCTCGGTCAGTGACCGAAAGCCCCTCTCTCTGTGGAGGGCTGACAAACGACGCGGGTATTAACGCAGATAGCTCGGGGGCAAGTCAAGGCTGCCGTCAGGTGGGAGGAGCGTGTCTCCACCTTGGCATCAGGTCATGATTTAGTCATGATTTACGGCGTTGTCAAGTACTCTCTCGTTGTTAGTGCTGCTTCCAAGGAGCAGCCACCCGAGCTGTGATTTGCATTAAGAATAACCCCACATATTTATTAGAAGATAATTGCAAAAAACCCTTTTATGGGACCTGGACTAAATAAAACAGCTAAAGAGCACTAATTTTACTACCTTATCACTGAAATCACAGAGGGAGTATTGTCTTTATTTGATTGAAAAAGTAAGCCACCATAGATGGAGCATCACCAAGCTCAAGCATGGATAACCAAAATGCGTGGCTTTTCCACTGCCACGCTGCATCTCTTCTGTAGCAGCCCTGTCTAAGGCCACAGTTGTTCATCTTTCACTGTTTGAGACCAGTTCACCCTGTATAACAGAGCCTGGTGTCTTTCTCAACCTGCTGTCTACATTTAGAGGTTAAAATACGTCCAACAGATATTAACTGACATGTGGCTGACAGAAGAAAAAAAGGAAACATTCAACATGCATCATGCCTTTTGGTAGATGACACTGTGTAAAGCCGTTCATACTTACATTGTCTCATTAGGAACAAAGTAATACCTTTATTATGTTCAGCCTCAAAAGGAAAACTAACAATTAACTTAATACCACATTTATTTTTAGATAGTACTGCAAGAGCGCACATCACCTTACAAACACAGAAAAGACGACACAGGCCTGGCCCAAGGAGCTTACAATTCAACTCTGACAAATACTACCAAAAAAATTTTGTGAAGAGGAGGAGGAGGAGGTGGGTGAGACTAACGCCGCCAAGTTAAAAAGGGGACTTTTTGAAAAAGTGGATTGTCCCAGGAATAAAAAGCGAGTGACAGAGGGCCAGGCACAAGGAAGTGACAAGCAGCGGTAGGAAGGATGACAACATAGAGCACAGGACACTTGATAAAAACAGATTGCGCAGAGACAGGCTGAGCAGCACAGGTAGAAAAACAAGGACCTGTAGGGTTTATAATTAACATGTAGGAATGCATCTACATAACACATCACTATTTCAGCTATTCCAGAGAAGATAACATTGTGAAATACAAGTCAGAAGTGGTGCGCTTTTAAAAAAAACAAAAACAAAACAAAACAAAAAAAACAGTCCCTTCCTATCAGGAATCCTACTGTAATATTAGTTTCCATTATGAATACTTTGCAGTTCTAAACTGGGATGTAGGGAATACCAAAAGCTCTGCAGATGCAGAAAAGACTCAAAGGAAAAAAAAAACAAACTTGTAGTTTTAAAGATTTCATTCTTCTTACCCTACAGTATCTGCTTTATATTTTGTGGCATATTTTCCAAATTCATCAGCCTGTCAAGAGGGAAATCTACTTTAAAACATTTTAGTGATTTACTGACTTCATTAAAATCTCATTATCCTACAATTTTCCTTTGTAGACAGAGCATGAAGAGGCCAGGCTTTGTTGTGGCAATTTAACATTTCAATGGCTGTAGCAGCATTGCAGTTAAGTTGGAATCTCAGTAAGATTTGCCTTTTTTTTTTCCCAGACATCTGTGTCCAGTTTCATCTGAAGGATCCAGATACTCTGTGACAGTAACTGAGTAAAGGTGTAAGTGTCCTATTAAGCAAAACAGCAGAGACTTTCTCTGCTACTCGATAGCATCGTTGCATTAGTGCTATACAGACTGTATTGATAGGGCTTAGGTACCGACATATTAGTGAAACGAAAAAGCTGTCACCCTCCCTTCCCGCTCTGTTAATTTATTTTTTTAAAATATGATGCATATTAAATGCATGTGAGTCTGTAGAGGCCGGGAGCAGCATTTCCAGAAGGTGCAATCACCCTTACACGGCAACACCCTTGACTCAGAGGTCTCCTACGAACAGCAAGTACTCACAGATCAGGTTTCTGCTTCATTACATTCCATTGGGGATGCTTCTGTGGAGGAGACAGGGTCTTTCCCATGACCAACCTCCTTGTACTTCTCATATGGATGAGGGGGCACAAGGGGAATTAAAAAAAAAAACCCTACGAATTCTAGCATTTAGGAATTATGAAAGTAGTTACACACATTGACCCATATTTGAGCCATACAAGTAAGTGTATTATCGATTTAGATTGACGTGGCTCTCTGGTAGCCCATTTATTTTTTCCACAAGGTGGCTCATGCACATAGAAGAGCGCATCAGGAATATCCTTGGTCTTGCACCCCTTGGCTAGAAAGCAGCAATGCTGTTTTCCATTCCAAATGTAAGTCATCCACAATTACATTTCCGTAAGCATCAAAGAACGAAGCAAATTGCCGATGACCAACCAACCAACCATGTGTATCAGGACCATCCCAACCGTGTTTGTTTCTGCACCGTGCAAGACAGCATTTAGACAAGGCCGAAGCAGGAACACTCTGTGCTCCGAGGGGCTCACCCTTGCACGTGGTGCAGCATTTGAGCAGCTATGCCACAAGCAGTAGAGTATTTGCACATCTTGCATGCAGATACAGTTTTTTTGATTGATCGATTTGAGCCTGCTTTTAAAATTAGTTCAGTTCATAACTGTCAGAGCAAATTAAACCCCATGAGATCAGACCAGTGTTTCACCTAGCGCTGCATATATTTTCTCCATCTTTGACCAATTTCTTAAGAGACAAAGCACGTAGAAAAGTAATCTTTCCTTGGCATAACTTTCTGAGTCACAGCAACTTAAAATCTCCCTGAGTTAGTGGATGCATCAGACCATTGTTTAACCAGCCCCTTTGCAAAAAAAGTTACACTTCTGTTCCCCACTAGGTTCTGCAGCAACGAATTCCACAGTTTGACTTTGCACTGCATGAGAAAGCACTCCCGTTTGTCTGTTCAACTCTGAACAACTGAAACTTCATTGTGTACCCACTAGTCCTTGTGACTGCGAGCCAAAGGCACGCTTTACTCCCAAGCTGCAAACAGAGCCTGAAACCGGGACTCAGAGGCATGAGCTCTATTCCTCACAGCTGACCAGCAGCTTCTAAACACCGTGGCACATCAGCAGAGACCCCAACCACCTACATCAACCATTTTGTCTGATGAAACTGGGTTAAAGCATACTCCTGATAAAGCACAGGAACTGGGCACTGCAGTAGGGACAGCAGGAATAAGAGGGTGTTCTTTGTTTAATTTAGCTGCACACATTTCAAAGGCAGCATCATCTTCACTGCGACTTCATGAAAATATGCCACTTTCTGCATTCGACTATTTTGCAAAGACATATCAGGAATTTAAGTGACATAGGGGTGGCAGCTATCACGTTCAGTGATCTGAAACTGAGGTGAAAGTAATGCGGAGCTAGCACACTGGCACCCTTCAACAGCTGTCTCTATTTTAAGACACTTGAGTGAGGTCTGTGGCTCACTCACCTGTCTGAGCTCTTGCTAAAAAAAGATACTTAATTTGTCATTGTCATGTCACAAATATCTCAGAGCAAGAGTAGGAATCTTCTCAAAATATTTAGAAGTATAGTAATATGAAATACAGAAATCTGCAGAAAGCCCTCTGGAAATCTAGGCAAGCTGTACTACTGCTGGTGGGTCTCTGAACATGTCCTTGAGATAATGCCAGGTGGAATGGAAAACAAATCAGCACTTTGCCTCCTTAATTATTGCTTAGCACAAAAGAAAAAAAAAGCCAGGAAGATCACTAAATCATCACCAAAGCTAGAGGCCAACAAAAGACAAAAAGTTCTAGAAAAGCGTTGACAGCAGGCAATAAGGCTGTCTTGGAACAAACACATTTAATAAAGGCAACATTAAAAAAAAAATTCCATAGATGTGTAAAATACTCAAGTGGCAAGTCATTTCCGCACAAGTGACTGAGGACTGAAAGGTACCACGAGGAGCGGAGCAGCCCTGGACCCTCCCGCCGGAGCCAGGGACTCGAGATGGCGCTGCTGCCCCACAAAGCCACCCCGTCACCCTGCGCTGGACGGCCACCAGCCCGGGACTCCCTCCAGCCCAGGCTCTGCACGAGGTCACCAAGCTAGCTGTCTAGGGAAGGCAAAGGCCAGGGCTGAGCATCTGCATGCTCAAACCATCCGCACAGGCGTTAACACCCAGTTTCCAGGTAATTTCTCAAAGGAAGGTCCAAGTGCAGTGTTGTTTCTAATCCCCAGCTTAGAGCTAACGGGCCAGCGATTGAGTCTTGTACTTCTCGGACCAGACATACAGAAGTTGAATGACTTACCCCCTGCCAGGCTTTGCAGTAACGCAGGAGCTGGCAGTTCAGAAAGCACCATCGCTGTATCGTCACAACTGTTATATTTCTGCCCCCAACCTTCCCGTAGGCACTAGCTCAGCCCAGCCCATACGCTGCTGCACACCGCTGGTGACATTCATCCACAGCGCTGCACTGTCCTACTCCGAGCAGGTCCCAGTGGTGCAGTGGTTAACACTAGTCACAAGGCTACAGGGGCCAAGTTATTGACCTCAACAAGAAGGTTAAGGGCAGAAAAGTCAACTTCAGACAAGACTTAGGAAAACCTCTATAAAAATAAGCAGGTTAAGAATTCCCTTTGTATTCCCTCGCCTGGGGCACCTTTACCCACATGTATTGCTCTAAGTCAGCTTCACCATACAATCAATCACCACATACTCTGTCCAGACAGAGTATTGACATCGTAGAAGGCTCTTAATACAGCCAAACTGGCAGCTTTTTGGTCAGTCACAGTAACGTGGTGTTCCGCAGCTTGGGGGCTATTATCCCAACAATGTAAATAAACTATGGCTAGAAGAAGAATTACATCACAATATCACCCTGCCATATGTCCACGGGATCCAGTTACCAGACAAAGGAGTGTTCTGCACTCTTGATTCTTTTCAACAGCAATTCAGCTCGTGACACATGAGCACCAAGGTATTTGGAGCTCCAGAACTCAGCTTCAAGAAGCTTCTCCACTTTACTAAATACACGCTGCTGCTCCCCTCCCAGGGTCATGTTGGAGGAAAGAAGAGGCAAAAGGCAACAAGTCTCAAAGCACTTCATCGGTAAACAAGATCCAATTCCTATCTCAAAGGATCCAGGACTGCAGACAGATTAAAACACATACAGGTGGTTTGTGGGCCAGGAACAGGAGGAATTCCAGGCTTCTGAAGGCTTGGTCTAGGACCAAGCAGTCCACTAGATTCTTCATTTCAGTGTGGAAGGCAGATCCATTGCTCACAGTCCGTGTCATTTGCAGTAATAAAAAGTTCAGGAGCTGTCAGTGCTAGCAGCCAACGCAATACACTGAAGCTGTGCTCATACACATAGGAATAAAATCCCTTTCCCTGCCTCAGAAACAGTCTGGGGTGTGTCTGGATAGACAGTTAAAACCACTGGGTCCAACTACATATCAAGCATAAAGACCATTATGAAGCCTCAGGGAGGGAGGAGAGTGCAGCTTGCATCTGACACAATGTCAGCCAAGGCTGGGGGAAGAGGGGGAGAAAACAGACTTCGGTGTGTTACATTTGCAGAATCAGATCTTTCTTCCCTCTTCCGCCATCCTAATTCCTTCTCTCCCCAATTTCCTGTGCAGAGACTCCGCTGCTGGAGAGTGTGATGAAGGGATAATTTAAGACACAATATCTGTGTGGCCTTTATAAAAAGAAAAAGTGTCCCATATTCTGGGGTAAGGAGTGGGAAGTCTCCTCCTGCCATATATCTGAGGAAAGCTCAGTCATGATGTCTGGCTCTCACTCCAGTGATGAGCAAAGACTGGCAGAGTCAGGCAGAGAAAAAGCCTGGCTTGCACCACAGGCAGAACCCATGGATGTGGTAGGAACCTGTACAGGGGAGGTTGTATTTGAAGCACCAGTTTAAACAAAGGCTTCCTCATTGGGAGTGCCATTAATTTTGAAGAAGAGTTTGGCATCATCCATCTTCTGTTTTTTTTCTCTCTCTAGCCTGCGTCTGTAGCAGACCAGGTAGATTGGAAGGCAGAAACCCAGCAAGCTCACACCAAGCAAGCCAACGTTCACCTGTAGAAAGACAGACAAAGCCAAATTAGGCAGGCTGGTGAAGACGACAACCCAGTCACACATGCCAAAGTGTCAGAACCCAGTCCCCGCCACTCAGCTGTGGGCGAACAGGAGACACCCTGCTTGGTGTATTGGCAACAATCTGCACCATATTTATATTTACACTCCTGTGCCCAGAGCACTACGTGTATAAGGTAAACCCTGCACGAATTTGTTGCTCTGGATCATGGGTGCAGGGGTCTTGTTCCACAGAACAGGCAGGGCTGTTAAAGCTGCAGTTCTTTCACACCAAGTTTGCTGACTGAAGAGCACCAGGCTGCTGGGGTGGGCATGTGTAGCCTAGAGACCAGGACTCTCCCCGAGACCAGCCATGATTTTATTGAGCTGCCAGACAGCTCTCATCTCTGGCTTTTCAGACACTAGCATCGGCAAACCAAAATGCATTGGTAATTGGAGCTAACAGCTCTCAAGGGAACAGAGTATTCTACTGCATGTTGAGGTCCCCACAGATTCACTCACTTTTACCTGACAGATTTTTGACTTGCTACACAAACTGTTAGCAAAAAGCACTCCTGCAGCGTTCTCCCTTCCTCCCTTTCCATACACCAGCATCAGGGTTAATGGCTTTCCCTCCCAGGGAATCATTACTCACACAAGGAAGGGTCTCCTGCACAGCACCAAGGTAACAGCAGACAGAGACATGTAAAATTCCAGCTGGTTTTAACCTCGGTCCATGCACAGGAGTCCTTTTGTTTTCAAATAAATGAGCCAAAATCATCTTAACCACCAAGCCTTCACAATTAATTTGAGAACTTGCCCAGAGAGGGTCTCCTTCCAAAGGTCCCGTCAATGCCATAAAAAGAGGCTGCTGCAGAAGGGCGAAAAGGGCACTGATCAACGACTGCAACCCTGTCAAGCTGCCAAACTGAGTAGAGGGGTATCTGTCAACAGAGAAAGCAACAGCGTTATTATATGTCACCTTGACTGTTCACATCACCCAGACTAGATTACATTCCCAGTCGACTAACACAGAGCACAGTCCCAAGACTGGCATAATATGAAAAACCTCTCTCTCCTGGACTTACGTATAACTACCTCTTTTTATAGAGTATTTACCTATACCCAATGGTGTGCACAGTGCTCTTTAGAGCAGACTGCAGCCGGTGACAAGGCTGGGAGACTACCAGCTGGTGACAAACTTCTCCAGACTATTCTCATCCTGAGCTCTCAAACTTTGGAAGTATCAGATCCAGCACTTGTTTTGCAGCTGTACCCTAGGCAGGTGGAAGCGCTTATACAACTACTGTTCCTACCACAATGCGAGAGAAGTGTTGATATTTACAAGTTAAAAGCAGGGCCTCTTTATCCAGACAACAGCATTTGCGGCTGAGCAATTATTTTCATTTGGTCATAACAATTTGCTCCCTTTAGAAGTGAGCGAAACCTGCACAACAGGTTAGCATGTGTTTTCCTTTTTAGAGGACAAGTCTGATCCTATGTCAAACTAAAAAATACTGTTGACTGGGAAGTGCTGAATATCAGATACTACTAATGGAAAAACAAATTTCAGGAACAGTCTGACATCCTTCTCTTTCCACGATTGAGCAGTATTTAAAAAGGGTCAAGTTAAACTAAGCTTGAACAGAGAGAAGTGGATCAAAACCTTAAAATATTCAAAGAAATCACATTCAAAGCAAAAATGCCTCACTCCAGGAAGTCCCAGAGAGTTGCAATGGCCAAACAGAATTTGTTTACAAGCAAGCTGATATGTACAGCAACAGGCATTTACCTTGCTTAAGACAAAAATCTTTTGCTTCTAGCTGCCAGGGAACCAAAAGTTTATGCATTTTTCAAGCAGAGCCTTAGATGGATTCCTCAGACACTGGGACCTAAACTTTTGACAGAAAGAGTCTGTGGACTTGTGGACTTTCCATCTGTAGAGATATTCAAAACCCAACTGGACATAGCCCTGCTCTAGCTGACCCTGCTTAAGCATGATGGTTGGATTAGATGGTCTCAAGAGGTCCCTTCCCACCTCAACAATTCTGCAATTCTCTGACACATAACAGCTTCTTTCTGTTCCTCTGCCCAACAGCTCAGGACAGAGGGGCAGGTCTGTTTTGAAAACCAAAAACATTGCTTAATAAGGGTATTTAGATCCAGCTATTGATAATTTTGATAAGTTGAAAACAGGATGATCTGTCTTGGGAAAGGGAGTAGGCATCACTAATGGTATCCTGAGTAATGCTTTACCAACGTAACTTCAGAGCAGACCAGCAGCAATGTATTCAATTATGTTAATGTTTTACCTGAACACAGGCACATAGCTACTCATTCTAAGACCAAAAAAGCCTTGAGTTTTTACTATACAACCTTAGTGTCGATAGCCTAATCTCACCTGAGCCCGTCACACTGCAGTAACTGTGCCAAAGGGGTTAGCTGTTTCTAAATAAGGAAAGCATCACGGACTTCAGCCCAGCTACTGTCATACCCAGTGGTGACTGAGGAAACAAGTTGCATCATTTTCCTCCCCTCTGACCATAAAGACTTCACTTCCTGATCTCCCTCTCACCTGGACAGCTTATCATCCCAAACCAGTTTACCTGGCCAGCCATATATTATAGGTAAGCAGAGACTTACACAGCTGCATAGAGGCCTCCCACAGCCGAGTGGATGAATCCTCTCACGATTGTGTGCAAAATGAAGGAAAGAATCTGTGGAGAGAAGCAGAAAAATGTCACGTCCTAGATACCACCTAGGTGTGCCAACCCCCAACATACAATCATTCCTAAAAGCTGTTCTCCTTTCTAGCACAAAGGTGGGCTTGAGGAACTCAGAACCAAAACCTGAAAGATCAGAACAAGGGAAGAAATTTGTACCCATCTATAAAAGCACTGCTTTTTTGTGCTTTGCAAAGGCTAACATGCAGTGCCCCCTGAGGCTAACCACACACAAGACCCGTCTCATTTGTAGATGGCACGGCCGTAAGGACACATCCCCAGCAACCTGTGGCCCAGGCCACAATGCTTTTTCATTGTGCTTGCGGCCAATTTAGTTAATTTTCCACAAGTTATTGCAGACAATATGCAAGCATGAGCAACCTACATCTGTTTGCCTACATCATCAAGGCATGTTTAAGTATAGCATAAAATCACTAAACTCCTCTGCCAAAACCAGGTGGTGCCACAAAATAAATATTTTAACAGGTTTATAATCCCACGGGTACCACTGGGCATAGCATTTGATGCAGAAATAATCTGCTGTATATATCAGTGTTACGTGTTTTACAGCAAATTTTCTGACCATTGGCAGCTTAAATCTAGCCCAGGCTAAATGCACAGGCACTGCTGAGAGAATCCCTGTACAAAAGTTTGTTGTCATAGAGTTCAACTGCAGAAACTTCTAAGTGTCAATAAACTGTGGATCAACTCTGACATTTGAACTATAGCTGCCTCTCTAGGTTCTCTCAAGAGATGTAAACTGCATAGCATTATTTGTTTCAACTCTCAGACTGGGGTTCCCAAAGCAGTTCAGAAGTCTCCCAGCAGTGGCAGAAAGCCCTCCTGCCACTAGCTGGTTCTCCTGGCTTGCCGTCCTCCTGCACTGTCCCACCTGTCATTTTGCCATGGCCCACACCGCCAGCCCCTCCAGCACACCCATCCATTTGGCCTATTCACCTGCAACGGTAGATTAGGAATAAGACAGGTGATTCCAAATCCAACCAGTAGGACATTTGTGAATGCAAACGCATTGGTGGCATTGGTGATTTTCTGGATTTGACGGTCACGTTTTTTCTTTTTCTTGTCACTTCTGGAAGGACAGCAAAACCAATGTTACAAAAAGCACTTTCAGCAGCTACTGGAACTCACAGCAAGATTCTCCACATATCACACCAATGCTATCTAAACCAGTTTGGCTAGAGGTCTGCCTAAGGAGGTGGTGGGATCTCCATCAGTGGAAGCTGAGGAACGTCTGGGCAATTATTTCAGTGCTGTTACTTTACTGTTAGGCTAGAAGGGAAGTCTGAGCCTCCTCTGCTACAATTTAAATTTGCTCTTCTTCACTGATCTTAGTGGACATGGAAGATAGTTTGGTCCTTTCCTCTGCAATTACCACGTCTTCCTTCAGGCTTCCTTTTCTATACTGAAGAACCAATATTCTTTTCAGTCTTTCACCACAAAACACATTATGCAGAGCAGAGGAGGCCTGCTATGTGGCTGCATGTCCCGTGTGGCACACACTACGCACTGCTCAGCGTTGCTCTCCTCATTCTCTTCTGAGCCATCATCGCATTCTTTCAGTCTCCAATCCATGATGTACCCAATCACAGGCGCTGTCAGCAAGCACAGCAGTTGCAATACCCCAAAAATGGAAGTGTAGAGAGCCACTGCAGTGGGGGAGGAAAAAAAAAAAAGATTAAAAAACGTCAGTTCAAATAATACTACGGCAGCAACAGAAAAAAGACAACCAAAAAGAAACCGTTCTTCCCCATTGATCACCTCTCTCCTGAAGAGCCCATACCCCGTGCATTCGCAGGCAGGGCTGAAGGAGCTGGTATATCAAAGCCCTACTTCATCATTTAGCCTCCAGAGGCATGGCATTAGAGTGGACACACTGGGCACACTTGCTTCAACCATTCAGATCCTGTGCTAGTGTTCCGAGCAGCATCAGCCCAACAGCAAACAGGCTCCACAAACAGGATCCAGCAACTGCTCAGTGCCAACAAGGCTTCTTCTGGCTAAGACCAACAGGGAAAGGTCTTACAAGCAATATCCTACACAGCCAACCCTGCCTTAGTCATCTCTTCTCCTGCCTTGCTGGGAGCTCCAGCTGCATCTTTTTTCAGCTAGGAAGCTCCAGCAAGGACAAGCCAGGCTGGGAAGATGAGGACTAAGCTATTTTGTACAGAACAGATAAGTTTGGAGGCAGGGGGAGTGGAGATTAGCAGGCAAAAAAACCCCACAGTATCTGAAAGCAATCATTAAAAACTCAAACTGATTAAAATTCTGTGTTAACGATGAGAAAAGTGTCTACATGGCTTGCTAAGGGAAAGCTGATGTCAGCAGACTTAAAGATACTGTCCCCTCCCATTACTGAACAGTACCCCGACCCCGCAATGTTTTTTCCACTTCCTCTCTGCAGCCCACGTGATAGATTTGTAGGCATCGCGCAGAAGGGCTGGTGAGTCATGGTGTACCACAGCTCTGAAATAAGGATGTAATTCTGAAACTGCCTATCTCAGCACTGAGTGCTTACAAGTTACAGCACTGTAAGCAAAACAACCAACAAGAATTTTAGTTTGTCCCCCCAAAGCATTTCTAGGTCTAGCCAAATCAGTACAGCCACGACTTGTACCAAAATCAGCTTGGTAATGGAGATAAGTTTCCAACAAGCCTTTCTCTCCTCTACAGTTGTAGCAAAGCCCAGCAGAGCTGCCTTGCTGTGCCCAGGCATGGCACCTAATGATACTTTCCTGGCTCCAGTTGTTGGCCAGGGAACCAAGAGGAACTTCCAGCTCCAGCCTCCAAACTCACATTCATGCCCCCATTACCTCCGCAAAGGCAAGCCCTGAAGTGGCCCCACATCCCATCTCATTATAGCAACTGCTGCAGCCAAGAGAGACAGGTGGCATCACCCTCTACAAACACTCCTGGAGCTGATTTGCTGTTGTCTGGTTATTTTTTCATAGAGGGTAAGAAGTAAGCCACACTGAAATGTTTTGCCTCTTCATACTATTCTGAACACTTAATCTTGGGCTCTAAACAGCAAGAGCAGAAGCCAGCTTGAAGCAGGGAATGAAATTTATAGGATCAGCAAGAGAAGAGGAGGAGACAGCAGCTGCTACAAAACATGGCCTCCTCAATTTATCCATCATCTTAAAAAATGTTCTTTCCAGGGGGGAGGAGAGGAAGAACAACACCTAGCAAATGCCAGCAGAAGTAGATAGGGCAGAAGCCTGGACAGAGCAGACAAAGGGTGCACATGTGGGCACAACCCTTTACATCCACTGTTCTATCGTCTTTCCCTCAAAACTATCCTGAGCAAGCACCTCACACAGCTGAGTTTTCCAGCCCACCCTGATTCTACCCAAGGTCTCCAAGTATTACCAGATTTGAAAGCAAGGTGACAATTTATGAAAGATGCAGCCAAATTTTGAGCTCTAGACACAACAGGTCTATTCTCTCCCACCTTCCTACAGCACAATTATACAGTCATTTACAGAGCTACTGAAATCCTCCCCCCCCATTTTTAGGGGGTTTTCAGAAGGTAAGTAGCCACAGGCTGACTGCTTTTTCCACCTCTAGTTTCATAACAGGTCTAAGTCACCACAATCTGTGGAGGAAGCAGGACTTTCAAGGACACAGTGCCTCACTACAACTTAAAGACTTTACTACCTATCTGAATGATCTTCCACACATCCTTCTCTCCTGTTCTGCTCCCGGAAATATTTAAGTTTTCTTTGGCCATAACACTTGCAGGATTGACTCAACTTTCTTCCTCCATGAGTGCTCCTGAGAGCAGTTGCAGGTGAAGGAAGCTCTCTAAACAAACCACGTTTAAGTAAATAATTGCCAGAAGAACAAGGAATCCAAGGGGGCACTGTCCCATCCCCTCCTGATCCGCACAGATTACACTTCTAGAGAGCTGGACACATCTTGGAATTGCTCTTACAGCCTGACACTGCTGCGACTAGACAATACCACTGTTTTGCTGATGCCATGGAAACACCAACACAGCAGACTGCACTGCGAGCCCAGGCTACATTCAGGGGGGAGGAGGGGGAAAATGGGAAGAAATCTCAAGGGTGGCACAGAAAAAAAATGCAACATATCCAAGGGGCACAATCCCTTTTTTAATATGTTGATCTAAACAGAATTGGCAGCATATATAGTTAATATTAATTCTAAAATACCAAGGAGGGCAGTGGAGAAAAAAATTAAAGAAAAATAAGTAGAGCAACCCAGGGTAAAAAGAAAGAGAAAAAAAAAAAAAATCAGTGTGGTGGAGTTACAGGGCAAGCAGAAAACTAAGCTGTGTTGGGAAAGGTAGGCAGTGTGAAGTTTGTCCTGTTTACTGTTTAATGTCTAAATTGGCTCTGGAGCCAGGAGATAAAGAGCTGAATGCTGCAGGCTGTTAAAGGCTCAAGAAACAAAGCAATTCAGGGAATGCCAGGGCACTTGGAGTTTCCCGAGTTTCCTTCCCTCCCCCAGAGCTCACTCCTGTTTTCAGAGGAGTGCCTCTTGATTTATCAGCTTTATGCAATCCAGATTTAACAAGTTCAAACTGGATCTTACTACAAAGGACAAAAAAAACAAGGCTAAGTCTTGTTTTGCAATCCTGGGTATTTTCAACAACGCTAAACTAATGTACTCTTTCCTGTTTGCTCCATGAACTGAATCAGAGCTATAAATACAGACGAGTCCAGTGCAGTGAGCGCCCCTGAGCCTCCCCGGCACGCACCAAGCTGCACAAAACAGCGATGACTTCACTTCTCCCACCCCCGGTTGCTGGGCTGAGACACCTAGTCCAACCATTAGTCATGAGTGTCAGCTGTTCTGTACTTTGTGCTTGCTTAGGATAAGTAAAGCAAATACCTGATGAAATAGGTTTTCCAATAAAAAAAAATTACCACAATCCATCCTGAGAGGCTACTTTCAACAACCCATCCAGGGAAATACCACAGAATAGTATTTAAGAAACACATGGCTAAAATTAGCGTGACATTCAAGTGTCTACCTCGCTGCCCCTCTGCCCTGGGCCAGTTCCAGCCCTCCACTAGATCGTACCAGCAGCTGTCAGCTGCCCTCTGACACCACTAATTGCCACACAGGGTGTATCTGCTGAGTCATCAGGCTCACTGGCCACTTGCAAGGACCAAGTCTGGGTCAGGTACCAGTTCCAAGGAAACAGATAAAAGTCTTCAGGTTACCATACCTTGATCTTCATCTCTAGACAGAAATTCAAGGATGGTATTCATGGCTCCCATGTAGAAGATGAGCCGCAGCTGAGTGACACACATGGTGATAAGGCTGAGCAACAAGATAGGACTGAAGACACTCTTTATGAAGGAAGGAGAAGCTGCAGAAGGAATAACAGTCTCTTTGAAGAAGGCAATGTGTACAATTTCAGAAGAGGCTTTGGCCTCTGGTTTAGCAGGTCTTCTCCTAGCTAGTCATTCCAACAGTGTGTGCCAGTGGCAGCTCCACGGACTTCACAGTTAGCAACTACCTGGTTGCAGCTAATTCCCATAATGAACAGCTATAGATGCTTGCAGTTCAGCTACCAGTAACTAGGGCAAGCACAACAGGAAGGCAGACTCCCTTAATTCTGTGGATTAGAGAAAAAGGAAGCTTCAAGCCATTTGCTTTTGGCATACCCCCAAGTAAGGAAGGCTTGGTCATGACAGCAACAATCTACCTACGAGACAGCAGTGACCAATGGCACTGTCCTTCTGCAGCCATACCAGTTACCCATGCTGCTGTCCCCACCACTGGCAACAACACAGGGTATATTTAGGCAAACATACAAGGACGGGATTCCTTATATAACTGAACTTGTATTTAAATAATGGTGGCTGGCATGTGGCCCTGGCATCACATGGATCACGTATCACTATCTCTTACAAACAGGTCTGGAGCAGAGAGACTGACAGCCTTGTGCCAGCAAAAGAACCCCTGGGGCACTCATGGAACCGCACCTGCATTGTCAGGCTGGCATTTCACTTCTAGGTCCACCGTCGACAGACAGAGCTTGTTGTTCTCTTGCAAGGCTGCTGGCTCCTTGGGGCCTTTCATGGAGCTCCCCACACTGAGACGGCGGCCCACAGTTGTTACTTGCTTGTAAAACTGCTTCCCAGTGATTTTGTGGTCAAATCCCAGCCAGCTGAACTTTATTTTCACCCTGTTGGGCAGTAAAGAGCATGAAAGCTGCAACACAGGGTGGACAATCAGAGGCAGCAAAGTTGCAGGAGTCAGAAAGGCTATGTGTGGATTTTTAAGGCACTAGTTTCCATCTACAAACCCCCAGATGGTCTGGATCCAGAGCACAGAGAGATACTTCCCCTGGGGCATTTTGGCACAGGTCAATACAGAAATACTTATGACTACTGACAGATCATTTTCCTTCACAATTCCTACACGTTGGAAAGTTCAACTTTCCACAGATATTCACCAGTCAAGACATAACGCTAACGGCAGACATAAATCCTCAACCTAAGAGGGAATGGCAGCAATAAACAACATGCAAGGGAGTTCCCTGTCCACCTCTCTAAATTAGCCGTGCCAGCACTTTCTAGAGGATAAAGCATGAGATTAGCCCTCAAAGCCAGTCTAGAAGACACTTACGAATAGTCCATGTCTTCTGGTCCTGGGAAAGGCTCCAATGGCCAATTGAAGAAACAGTTGAGGAAAACTAGTCCTGCACAGCTTGCCCAGACCAGCAGAATAAGGATGAAGGAGACCCCAAAGTCATATATAACCTGGAAATCACAAGGGAATATGGTTGTGGCTATAAGAGTAGAAAGATACTTCAATATTCTTTGAATGAGGTCTGAAAGGAAGCAGTGGGAAAGAACAACATGCTGCATTTAAAATAGGTTTAAGTCAAGTGGTAACAAAAGAACAGTTCTGTGACATGCAGGCTTGGGAAGAAATGTATATTCACATCTTTAACAGCAGCTATAGCAACAACAGGACCTCCAGCTGGAACAGCATGCAGCTGTATTGCAGATGACTGCCATCAAAGGTTTTCATTTAGGACCTTCTCCTTGGAAAGCCAGCAGGAACTTCCCTGCACACTTGACACTGGCTTACCTTCACTATATCCCCCTTATGCTAACTCTGCAATGAAACACCTCTGGTTCAGAATCACTAGCGATCTACCAAGGCAGACCAAGTAACCATCTCTTCCGTCCCTTCAGTGCTGTTTGCTAGCTCTGAACTATGTTCAAAGCCAACCATCGGTGACAATCACACAGATTAAACAGACACATGTGTATTAAAAATACATATATATACACTCCTTAGAGCTTAAAAAACCCAATCTTTCATAAAAAAGACCTTCAGTTTTTCAGTTCTACTTAGCACCTTTAAAATTTTACCATCTATTAGTAAACAGACCGTTCTCTTTGCAGTATTTGTTGCATTCTTGAGGCAGTCACTTGGGAAGTCTTTAACAGATGGGAACTGAATCTTGCAAACGCACATCTCTAAGTGCTTTGACAAACTCTTTCTTGCCACATTATTGCTAAATGGCGCAAAACTCCAGCACACCACCACTGGTCATGAGTTCTGATCCCACGGCCTCACCTTGATTCCTGGAAAAGTCACAGCAGAGGAAGCATAGGAGCCAATCATCAGAGCAATGAACGTGGAACGAAGGTCACCAAACATGTTGGGCAGCTGGGGAAAGAAAAATTGGTTGAAACAGGCTGCTTCCAAGAGAGGGGAAGAAGGAAGGAGGCTTTCTTGAGAAGACAAAGCTAAAAGCAGACTTAAATCTGGCACTTAGGATTAAGACTTCTGGATACCAGAATCTGAAGCAGCCAATTTTACTCAAGAATGACTCAGCTCTTCACGATATTGCTCTGCAGGCTGCATTGGTGTCTCCAGCATCAGGGAATGTCTACAATCCAAGATTTATGTGCTTGATGACACTGCTTCTTTCCAGACTGACAGCATACTTTGCATTGGTTACCTTTAGCACAGGCGTGTTTCCTGCAGCCCTTGAGCTTTCTTAAAGAGTTCCTTATCCCAAGTCGATAGCCACCACCTCTTTTCCTCTCCAAAAAATGTGCCTAAGTTCTCTACATATCACCCTCTTTTCGGTCAAGAGTTGTTAGACACAGGCTGTGACTGCTGTAGTCTTTAACACTCTCTGCAACACCTCAAAACTACCAGGTTTGTTTATGCAACTCGGGTCAACACCAAATCTTTGCAGTAGGCCAGAAAGTTCCTGTTATAACAAGAAGGAACAGAGACAAACACTGTGTTGCTGTTTGTATTTCCATTTCTAACTAGGTCCCTGGCTCCTTCTGTGAGAGCAGACCTTTACCAGAGGAGCTAAGCTGGCCATTCCTCCATCAGTTGGACAGCTCAGATGCCCAAGCACACTGCCTTCCTGCACTTAGCTCCAAGCTAATCACAAACACTAGAAATCCATGGCTTTATTGTCCAGCATAGCCACAAAGCTGCTGAACCCTGAAACAAGAAGCAGGAAATAGCACCTTGCATTGCTGTTCCTGCCACCCACCCTACTTTGCTGCCTGGGCTCCTATCAGGTGTGATGGCATTGCTGAGAGCAGACCAGGCTGGTTCTGCAAGGATCTGTCGGGAAAGCAAAGCTCTCAGTAGGGGCAGCTAGAAATAGCTCACAGGAGCCACTTCTGCCACCTCAACAGCAAAAGCACTCCCAGGCTGGATCTCCAGCCCCTGCTTTCACTCAGGACCCAAAAGCAGAGTGGAGCAGGTAGAAAGAGCTGTGGGACCTTCCTACTCTCCTGGAAAGGAGAAATTCCCCCCTTTTCTAAACAACCAGAAGTGAACACATTTCCATCACTAACTAATGATGGCCTGCAAACTGGAAATCACAGGGAGAAGCTTTGAAGTCATAGGCTACAGAGAGCTCTGCTGATACCTCCTGAAGCTGGTCAATGATCAGAGATTCTCCTGCAGGCAGGCAGATTTCCCTCCTACCTCCTTTTTCGGTTCACTTACTCCTCAAATTCACTTGGGTATCACTACCATGTCAGCCTCAGAGGGCCTCAAAGCAGGACACTGTGGATGCCTTCTAGGAGTGAAAGCATAACCATCATTTCATCAGTTTAAAGAAGCTGCTGAACAAAATGATTTAGAGAATATTACACCGAGACTGAGCAAGCAAGTGCTGTCATCACATTCCCCTTCCACTGCCGAAAAACAAATCCGTCTTTCCCTGGAGTAGCATATAAGGCAAGCAAACCTGGCTTGTGTCACAGCAGGACCAGCGTGTTTACAACATGAGTATTCCTGTGCAGGAACGCTCTAGGATCCATCTGGCTGTTTATCATCCCTCTGTCTCACTGCAGAGCTTCCTGTGCAGTGCAGTCTCCAGGTCCTCAGATAACCCCAGCCAGGGAACAGCAGCAATGATGTGCAGAGCCTGATGCTGCTGGTGAGCCCCGAGCAGATGCGCACGGTGGAGGCAGAAAACGCTGCACTCCTCTGCAGCGAGGATCCCCACACCCATCCCCAGATCCCTGCATGCAGGAGAGCTGCCAGCAGGCTGCTTTCAGGAGCTGCAGACAGGAAACGGCAAAGGATCCAAAGGTCTGTTACCAGGCACAAAAACCTCATCTTGGAAGTAGTGGCCCAGAAAACAGCATCTGCAGAATAAAGCATCTGCAGGTTGCAAAAAGGCTAGTCACAGTCACCAGGCAGGGCATTAATTTAATCTCAAATACCCCAAACCTAAAATAATCTCCAAAAATTACAACAAACAGCTGCTCCTGCTGGGGAGCTGAGAGCAGGGCACGAGTTCCACAAACACAGCTGCTTCTTGGCTCTGGCCAGTTTTCCCCAGAGCCCCAGAGATCATAAAAAGCCTTTTTCATACAGCAGACAAGCAGCTCCCAGGTGGATCCTCCTGCTCTGAGGGCTACTGGAGATGTAGGTCTGAAAGCAAGCAGTTATGTCCACGAAAACCCAAGTCTGCTTCTGCCTCGATGGGGACAGAAGTCCTAGAAAGGCTAGAGATTTTCTATCACCTTACTTAGCACCAAACAAGCAGTCAGATTTAAAAGAGCTGGAGATAGGAGATTTAAGGTCTTATCCAACCTAACCAAAGCAGAAACTATAAACACTGAGCACGTGAGAGAAAAAGAAATCTGAGACTACCTGGAGGGGCAGAGGGGAGGCAAAGGGAAAACACAGTCCATACCCAGACAGAAATCTTCTCAATCTGCAAGTGCCAGCACTGGCAATGCCTCTGCAGGTCTCATCTAAAGACCAGCTACTAAAATAACACACAGTATTTACCAAGCCATTTTTCATGCTGTCTTCATAGCAGCAAGCATTGGGAAAAAATGAACCATAGAGAAAAAAACACTCAAGCCACAGAGCAAGCGGGGTCTTTGTTTTTCTGCCACCAAAGAGATCTGATCTTATCCCTGGAGGCCAGAAGACACTCCTCCACTAACTTCTGCCCATTCTGGTATGACAGCCCCAACTCTGCAAGACGTACAATGACAGAAACTCTGACGCCTTCTGTTTAAAGGTCAATAATAACTCGGTGTATTATTAACTTTATGCCCCATCTCAAAGATACTAACTTAATTTTCCTGTAAGCATAACTGTTTTGTCCTGGAATCCTTTATTACAGGTATGCCATCCTAAACTGATAAAATAATTTCCGCTTGCAGATTATTTTCTCATCTGCCCTATAGTGAGTTTAAGGTCTTCATTTGTTTGTTGTAATTTTTTCAGCTTTTTCTTGGAGACAAACCATACATAAGAGATACCACCAGTAGTATCCCCAAACCCTGTTTCCCTCTTACAAGCACTGTTTGAAAGAACAGTGGAAAGAGTCAAGGGATTGAGAGCTAGACTACTGGAGAATGGTATTTTTGTTCTAGGTAAACTTTGTTTTCCCTATCAGAGGTATGTTTGGAAGTTATACAGGCACTAAAAATATCTTCTCCAGGAAAGCCTCACACTGCCCACTTTGTCCAAAGCATATGGAAATTCCTGTTCCTATTCTCCAACAAAAGATCACAGAGCCCGAAGTTTTCCTAACATTTTCAAGCAGAGAAGATTCCCTACACAGAGATGCCCCCCTGCTCCGATTAAAGAGCGCTGTTTGTAGCAGAAAATAAGAGCAAAGCAGCTGTAATTTTTTGAAAGGAAAGCAGGACAGAAAACAATCTATAAAAAGGCTCTTTGTTGTAATTTATCACACATGTTTATTTCTTTGCATGAAATAGCTTCAGAGCAGAACCAGTGCCAGATTCCTGTGTTGCTGTCAGAGCCACCAACACAGATCTGTTTCCATTTCCAGTCTTCACTTATATTGGCTAAGACCAAGTCATGAGGCAGAAATCTCCCCTCTGCATTCTAACAACAGGCACAGTCTGACCTTCTTCCCAGAACTGGGAACAGCACCACTCGCTTGCTCTCCCTCCTCCCCCAGCCGCAATGCAAGGCACCCAGGAACGGCAGCTTGCTGTGGCTCCGCAGCTTGCCATGTGCTTTTGTGATACCCTGGAGACTTATTACTGAAAAAGGCTTTGAACCCAAGAGGCAAAGCTTCAGGGAGTACCGTCCCAGGCTGTAATCCTCAGAGATCCTGTTTATCCCTTGCACAGGCACTGAAGATCCCTATCTCCTGCCTTCCCATCCATCACACCATGCCCACGCATGCAGGTGTCCCAGGAGGCTTCAACACCCAATGAAGCACCCCAAACTGCAGCACCTGGGGAACATCTCAACCCCTCACACTGCACAGGCTCCCTTCACAGCCACCCTGCTACAAAGCCGCAGCTGTAACCTCCCTGGGGTGGCAGGGGACCAGCTCACAGACCAGTGGGTTTGACCCATTTCCTGGAGCACTTCAGGTCACTTGCGGCTGGCAGGAGAAGGAAGTCACCTTGCTTTGACTTGTGCGTGCACGTGCACGCTTGGCAGTCCATGCCTGTGTCAGCCAGAACAAGCTCACTTGGCACCAGAAATTGATTAGTGCTCACTGCCTCTGTGTAACGAACATCCTTAGAAAGGTCATCAAGTCTCCCCTTTCCAGTGCTTACTTCAGCCTCTCCTGGACATAACGCAGAGCAGTGTGTGCAAGCCATACTGCCCAGAGCCTGAAAGCCATGGACCTGCCATCCCCATGTCCCTCCCTCGCCACACTCCCTGTCTCCACAGCCCACAGATGGAAGGGACTCACAAGAAATGACCATGTCACTGCAGAAGATGGCTCGAGACAGCAACTGTGAGCATCCCAGCTTGCCAGCAGAACCATGCAGGGACAAAACAGTAAGGTGCCAATAAGCAAAATACACCCGCTTTTAACAGTCACCACTACAGCTACGCTGTGATGCAGGTGAAGAGCAGCTTCACAGAATCACAGAATCACAGAATAGTAGGGGTTGGAAGGGACCTCTGTGGGTCATCTAGTCCAACCCTCCTGCCGAAGCAGGGTCACCTACAGCAAGCTTCCTTCTCACTTTAGGCTCTTCTTAATCACATTCACATGTCTCAGGTACCAAAATGCCTCTGTGCACCTCTGCAGGGAGGCACAAGCAGCTACATCCGAATCTGGAGTTGAGAAATCGGGCCTGAAGCCACCTCAGCTCTTAACAAAACACAATGCTGTCTGGAGAGGATGGGCTCCACCTGAGGTCTCCCTGCACGAACTCGCAGCATCGCTGCTTGCTTCAGACCTCCTCAAGGCTTGGATCTCTTCTTGGAAGATTTGACCTTTTTCCTGCCGCTGTACTTCCTTAGTGCTGCGGAACTGGCTCGCTAATGAGGGCGCTAATAAGTACCTTTGCTTACTACTTCTGGTGCTAAAAGCCACAGTACAGCACATCCAATATATTTCTGCCCTATTCTTGCCCTCCCTCCTGTCATCACCAGTGCCTCTAAAATAATCTGCGACCCCTTAATAACCACCCAGAGAGACAATAACCAATGCTAGCAGCAGCAGGACAGGAATCCTCTCCCCTCCCACAGCAGTACTAATGTGCTCCTCTTTTCCTTGTTTTTATTTGAAGCGTGGTGGGATGACATTTGCCCCATAGTTCTTTGGGACCACAGCCAAGGCTTCCAGTGAAGAACACTACATACGATGGAGAGACTGACATCTGCACAGAGTTTTGAAGGCTTTGAATATATGAAAGCAACATCACAGTACACAGAGTGATCTGTACACCCAGCCTCTGCCATACTTTGGTCTCAGGAGTTCAGCCAGTGTCCAAGCCTTGTTAAATTAGAGGTAACCTTAACAAAGTTTTACTCAACAGCACATTCAAGGTAATGCAGTCCAAATCTCACAGTTTTCAACCACAGCTCAAGAAACATCAGTGCTTCCCAGACTGCAGACTGTTTTCTGGGAGACTTTTCACCCAGTCCTGTTTCAGCTGCACTGACAAGGATCAAATGTAATGAGGCAGAAAATAAAGCAGCCTCTTGTAGGATGATACTGATTCTGTCTCCAGGTAAAAAAAACACCCAAGATGCAGAGACCCAGCTGACAGCTGTTGTCCAACGCTTGCCATACAATCCACCAACTAAACACATCTAAGCAGACTGAACAGATGGAGCTGGATGCATTCAACCACTCGACATTTCTAAGTAAACCTGGGACCCTCACCGTTCTGAAAGCAAAAGCTTTTGTGCTGAAGAACAACCATTTTCCTGGGGTGAGATGCAAACTCCACTTGCAGAAAGCTGGTCATACCTAGCTGCAAGGGTTTGTGCCCTGCTGATTCTCCCTGCAGTCTGTCAATGCTAAACCAGTGCAAACACATGTCCAGCCTGTGCCAGGTAGCTGAGCACTGCACGTACAGGCATATGACAATTTGAGTCCTAGTCAAAAAACACTTCCTTTTTTCCCCCCAACCTTCAACTGAGATGCAAGGGCCAGGTGAAAAAAAAGGACTGAGGAAAAAAGCACCTTAGAATAACCACCTAGTACTCAGCCTTTCAGGTGAGAGTGACTGACCCTTTGTATCAAACAAAAACATGTGCTATTCAAGCCACAGGCAAAAGATCCACTTTATTCTTTCCTGCTAGCACAGCTCACAGCCATAGCAAGGAGTAAAACAGAGTCAGGCAATAACTCTTCACTTACCGTAAGAGATGTGAAGGTCATACACATCCCACCAAAGCCATTCAGAGCCAGCGCAATGAATATCAGCACAGACAGAGCTGCAACAGTAAAAATAGCGCCCTTAGCTTTTACTGGGCTGGAGAGGGAAAGGAGACAGAACTCTGAGGGCTTTTGTCCTGACACAAAAACCTCAGCTGATCAACACCCTCAGGACATGCCACACTGCTGCTGACCCAGCACCCATCTTCCCAGCCACACAGGGAGGGAGGGCCAGGGCTTTCCTCCAAGGCAGAGTTCAGGATGGGATCATCTCTCTCCAGGACGGAAGGGTTGCTTTACTTTAACAGATTTGCTGACAAAGCTTGTCTGAATGGGTCTTAAAAGGAAGATTTACTTAAGAGAACTGGATTCAAAGTGTCTTCTCACTATCTGGTCTTGAGGAGCAAGCTCTGTCTACCCCTGGTGAAAAAGCCGATTACACATCGTGCGCTATTACCTATTTCCCAACCTTGAAAACGCCACGAACTTGTTTGGAATTGCTCCTTTACAGGACCGGGCCCTGCCCAAACACAAAGCTGAGAGACCTGGCTATCTCAGACATTTGGCCCTCGTTCAACTCTCCACTTCGGGCTGTGACACACCAGCCCTCTCCAGAGTCACTCAGCTCCCACAGGCCAGCAAGCAGACGCCTGGCTTGCATCCTCAGCAAGACCCCAGTACAGCACTGGAGGTGCGACAGTCAGAGCACACAGGGCCATGCATGCATGTCTGCTTCCCCCCCCAAAAAAAACCACCCCACATCACAGCCCCAAGGCCCTCCCAGCTCAGCAGAGAAATGCCTACTCACAGTCCGGGTTACTGGCACCATACGCGATCAGCACACAGGACACGGCAAAGCAGGCACTGAAAGGGAACCAAAACCATTAGTTTCTTACAGACAGCTTTACACGCAGTAAATTACATATGCTTCTACCTCCTCAGCACCTCGTTAAGCGAGTGCAGTATAATTCCTAGAAGAGGGAGGGAAGCTGGTGATACGGAAAGCAAAATCCAGGGAAATACCCAAATATTACAGACAAAGCTTGCACAAGAGCTGAGGCAGTGACCTTTCCTCCCAGTACTGACGCAGCTCTTGCTGGAACCAAATTCCTTACTGGTTTTCCAGCACAGAGCTTTGCCAGCCCTCACCTCAAGGTGACCAAAGACGGCAGCAGCCTTCATCCCGAGACCCAGCTGTGGTCACAGCACTCACAGCCTTTACCTGCTCCTCTCTGGTAGGTCTGAGTCAGAAACTTGCCCTGTTTTTCCCCACTCTGCCTACAGGCCAGTTTGGATTCTGGTGAAGTTCAGCGCATTAAAATTCAGCAGCACTGGGGTCCACTGTGTCCAGCAAGTCACTAATCCCTACATGCCATGATGGAAACAACTAACGACCTTGCTATTTGAGGCAGAAAGCAGCATACATGGCAGAGAAGGGCCCTAGAAAAGGCAGGCAGGATGTGTTTATCCCCAGGTTAACTCCCCAGCTTGCAAGCAGTGATGTAACATCTTGGTTTTGTGCCTCTCAGGACATAGCTCCCAGCTCAATGAAAAAGCTACCCTCCGTGACTCACAAATGACTCCACTCTTCCTCCAGGCTCCATCTGGCCAGGGAGCAGAAAGCAACACTGGAGAGCTGCACTGTGGACATGGAGTCCCAGGCCCTTCCCTCATGGAGCAATTCACTGTGCTGGCCAAAACCATCCCAGAGCTGCTCTGGTGCCCTGTGCACAGCCAGCAGCTCCCAGTAGATCCCAGTGCCATCACCCATACAGCTCCTGAGGTTGCAGGAACCCCGCAACAGGTGCAGCACCCAAACAGCACCCATCTGCCCCAGACAAAGCATGAACTCGCCCCTCAGCCCACCCAGGACACCAACCTGCCAAGCAGCCGCAGCTTGCGAGGGCCATACTTGTCCATGACAATTCCCAGGGGCAGCGTGATCGCACTGAGCAGGAAGGACCCAATGGTGAAGGCCAAGTTCAGCATCTCATCCTGGGCGTTGCAGGAAGGCCATTTGTGCTCCGAAGCTGTGCTGTTCTCATGTTCAGAGCTGCCGGTGGCATTTCCTACACAGAATGACAGAGGGTCATCACTGCAGTGTGTTAGGATGAGGCTTGCAGTGTCGCAGGAGGGAGGGAAGAGAAAAGCCTCACACGCAGGGTGCCACAACACGCTAGGGCATACACCCTTCACATTCCATTTTTTTATTATAATCATCAAGAAGTGGAGAAGGGAAAGAAAAGCAGGAGAACAAGAACCCAATGACCTCAGCTGGGAGCAGGAAAAGGATGCGCAGGCACCCAGGGGACAAGTCACCTAAGCAGGAGCAAGACAACAACCTAAGGACAGAGATTCATTAATTTATAAAAACAACCATACAGCAAGACCCTGGCAACTACATGGGACTAAACTCAGCAGAACCTGAAGGAGCCAATACAAAAATAAGGTCCTCCTAATCTACAACTGGCATGTTCTCACAGAAATTTTTTTCCTAACTAAACTGGGAGCAATAACTACAGCCAAATCAGCTATTTCGGGTCCAGGCACTGGGCTGACAAGGCCTGGCACAGAACAACAGCCTGCTCAAACCAAAAGGTTCCTACCCTCACTGGGGGCATCGGGATGAAGAATGGCTTTGCAGTAACCACCCTGCTTCCTGACTGCCCGGGCTCTGAAAAATCCTTCCTGGATTTAACTACTCTGTTCCCACGAGGGCTGGCAGCTCACCTGCTTTCTTCATTTGTTAAAGCACTGATGCATCTTTAACTTCTGCCCCGTAATTAGCAATTTCTATTCTTTCCAAATGGGTTTAAGCCATACAGATCAATTATATCTCCAGCTTTCTGTTCCTGCCCTTACATGAAGGACTCTGCATGCAAACTCCCACGCTGAACAGAGCCCACGTTGTGTAACAGAGACAAAAACAGGACAGTTTAAAAAAACAGTTCCCTTTTCTTTGCAGCAGTAGTTTTACCATCTCATGTCAGCCCTGCTCCCGTACGAGCCTACCCCAAGGTGGCTTACGACTCCTCAAGCAAGCACGTGTCTTTGGACTTTCATTAACCCAGAGCTCTAGTGCACTCCACCTCTCCTTCTCCAAACGCTTATCTGACTTAAGTAACCTTTGCTGGTATGACAAAGCACTCGCTTTCTTACTGCTGCTGCAAGCCAGTGACATAAAATCCTCTCCTCCATATTTAATAATAGATCTGACAAAGTTCAATATTAAAGGAGGAACAGAGAGAAGCCACCTACATAACCATCCGCATGAAGCAAGACTAGAGATTCCCAGCGAGCCCTGGTTATTCAGTTAATTAGCAGGAATCCCTTGCGTACAAGTGACTTCACACTCAGTGCTTGGTGCGGCTCGTGGAAGAGATCCCCTTGGCTGCACTCACCCTCCCTGCGTCCCTGGAGATCACATTGCCCTGTCTTGCAACCCCTCCCTTCTATCCAAGCCTCAGCACCATTACAGTTACTGGTTTTACCCTGTCTCCTAGCCAGCCAAACCAACCCTCCCAGCTTTGTGTCCACTGCAAACAAATCGCACTCCACCTTCCAGACATCAGGTACTAACAGGAATTCAGACGCTGGTATCCGAGGCTTACGAGCTGCATGCAAACCCTCCTCTGTCCCCTCTCAGCACTCCAGGGAAGGCGCACAGCATTGCTCTCCATTTACATTGCTCTCACCAACACCTTTACTAAGACGGCCTCAAACAGCCTGTGGGCAGTGATGACTGATCCTTCCCTTTGCCATGTGCTCCTGATTGATAATTTAATCTGTCCCTTGTCTTGCCCACCTATTCATGGATAGCCAGAGTAAGCAGCAGAGATATCCCCAGCAGGCCACATGTCCCATCAGCATCCCTTCTGCAGGGAGAACAGCACTCCAGCCTGGGCTCCCAAGTCACACCCTTAGAAATCAGTCCAGGACAGACTTGTGAGGCTCTCTGCAGCTTTCACACTACATATCAATTTTTTCATCCATCTTTCCCTCACAATCTCCTCTCGGTGCGGCCCAGGATCTTAAACACTGACTTCTGACAGCATCTCTGAGGCAGACACAGACACACAGCTTCATGGCTTTTTGGGCTCTCCACAAAGATAAATTCATAGGAAACAGATGTGGGTGAGAGGTTACACTCAGGAAAACAAGGGGGGGGGGCAGAGGAGTGACAAAGTAGTATTGCTTTCCCTGTGTCAGCACTCTACAGAGACAGCTCAGCTGTAGAGTGGAAGAAGGGTGGAGGGACGTGGACAGCAGTGACCTTATAACTTCTGGCTGCACGCGTTAAAGAGCCTGTCAACCCTCCCCACAAAGAGATTGCAAAACAGAACTGTTCAGCATTTGAAGCTGGAGTAGATGAATTACCGTTAGTGTACTGACGTGTACAGTTGCAACATGACCCCAAGGAGCTCCCACAGCATACGCCTGCTCACAGACCCTCCCGAGGGCACACAACACCAGGAGGCAAAGAGGACACAGCTCAGACAGCAAGGAAATTCAGCCCTCTCCGAAGACTTGCCACAGCCAGGAAGGCTGGGAACAGGGCAACAAACTTTTGTCCCTGCTTGTACCAACCACCTTGTTTAGAGCTGTTCATCGCCAGCTCCAGGGAAGGGCCAGGCAGCAGTGCTATGTGGAAATACAAATTGTTTGAGAAAATAGAAGCAGCCACTGAGCAACAAGAGAAGATCCACTGAGGCATAATGGCAATGATTCAAACAGCCCTTGGCACCCTGACATCCTCTGATCCTTTGAGCCACCTCCACAGACAGAACATTTTGGAGGGGCCGCAGGTGTGTGCAGCATGCACAAGGTCCAGCCGACAGCCATCTCATTGGGGAGCACAGATTCATGTGCCAGGGTGTCACCCGCACAGGACAGCGAGTGGCAGCATGTGACACAGCTAGGAGATTAATGGGCAGAGAACCTGCCTAACTACTCACCTACCTAATGCACCTGGCTACAGCAAACAGCAGTTTCCCTCAATCACAGCTCAGATCCTGTTCCAGATCAGCGCACACCACACTGCTGAGGAAACTCTCCTACGTGCCTGGCTCCATCTGCAACAGTGCTTTGGGGAAGGGCTGTCTCTGCACCGACACTGGTGCCCTCCTCAAGCTCTCCTGCCAAGTCCACTGCATGCAAGCATGCCAGGCCTGACATGCAAGCGGGCCACCCAGGTAAGCCACCAGCACAGGCTCAGTCCGCGCGCGCTCACCGCTGTCTCACTGTCAAGCCAGCAGAAGCTGCGAGTCTTTAATCAGCAATTACAAGAACATAGTGCCTACTTTTACAGCGCTCCCCCTACAAGCAGCAGGATTTCTACTGCCCAATTAGTAGTTCAGGTTACTATTTAAAGAATGACAGCTTAGGCGAGAGGAAGGCTGCCTTGGTAATCATTTATGTCAAGCTCATCACTGGGATTTGTTCAGGCTGTTACTGGAACATTTAAAGTCATCCTTTCTCCCAAATTAAGTGCTGTAGGTTTCATGAGAGGGTCAATCATTAACTACTCTCTGCTGACCTCTTCAAATCCCAGGCACAGACCATGTTACCAGAAGAACGAGTCTGGCTTTTTCAAGAGTGACTGCCATCTCAGACAGCAAAGGAGGAGGCTTCCTTTCATCTTGTTTCATGGATCAGACTGAGCCAAGAAGGCAAGACACCCCCAGCTGCCCTGGCAATCACTCTGTGGGACACAGCCTGTACAGCCTCACCTTCCTTTTTTTTTTTTTTTTTTTTAAAAAAAAA
>Ga0065711_1031771_pt1 | contig 28783 bp, 19 predicted proteins | sample Hoacrofraction12_FD_59098 | JGI IMG/M metagenome (GOLD analysis project Ga0065711, IMG submission 59098) | Hoatzin crop microbial communities from Cojedes, Venezuela - Epithelial fraction 12 v2 (version 2) | ecosystem: Host-associated > Birds > Digestive system > Esophagus > Crop | place... | reverse complement strand
TTTTTTTTTTTTTTTTTTTTTTTAATGCCACTTCAGTGTTACCACTGCCTTCAACAGGAACACAATTAGACTGGTGCTGACCCCTTCAAAAATTGCCAACACCAGGCAAACATTGCAAAAGCGCCAGCACGTCTGAAAGCAGAGCTCACGGGAGTCTGCGATGGAGCTGGATGTAACTGCAATCTTTTATAAATAGACCTATAGCTTTCAGCTCCTCCATGCAGGGGTCTCTATGGATAGACTGATTGCTGCTCTCTTCTGTGTTAGAGAACCTTAAAACAATTTTCGCAGAAACCCTAAGGCCCCACATAGAAAGTAAATTTAAACAAGAAATAGTTCCTAGGCTAATACCACTACCTCTTCACAGTAATAAAATAAACACTTTAACCTTAAAACTACTTATAAATTAAACACAAAGCCATTCTATCACATCTAGTGATTACTACAATTGCTTTTATTAGCAACAAGACTACATACTTGAGTTTTCAATGTGCTAAGTTCGTCACAAAATTTCAAGTCAGTCTCTACAAGGGCTGCCTCCAGTACATCATATCTACATCGCAAGATGTACAAAAGATGGTAAGAATCACCTTTTGTTCTTCCTAGCTCCCTGGCTAAGGAGGTACTGTAACAGTAGGGCTTTTTTGTCCAAAAGGATGTTTTTGTAGTGTAACTTGGAAACAGCCTGTTTCTCTGTTAGCGTGCTCTGGAAGCTTGTTTCACAGCTGGACACCCTTGACTGAAAACACTGCTTCTGCTACTTCCACTGGCTTAATCTGCACTGCTCCAGAACAGCACAGTGATCCAAGGGAGTCAGGACTGGTGAATACTTGCTATAGCCTCGTGCTGTACTAGTCCTCATTTGGTTTAGAGGCTGGGGAGTGGAGGCAGAAAGGACCCAAAAGAGAATAAAAGAGAATGCAAGTACAGCAGTTGCACATATCCTACACGCAGTGGTCCCACCTGCATGTGAACTAAGTACCAGCATCACTGGATCCTTCCCCAGGAAGTGTATCAGTAGACTTCAGTGGAATGATGCAGTGCACTTGCATCTTTGGAAGTCTTTTACCCCGTATGTTACTTTGCTGACTACAGATAGATATAAAATATTTTCCTTCATCCACTGCTGCTTAATCAATACAGCACCTTTGTGTCAGCTCTGATGCAAGTGAGAAAAAAAAGACTGAGATACAAAATTATCATAGACACACCACAGGTAACACAAAACAAAGTCTATTGCTTATTCAGTGGGTCTCCCATAGACACACAGGCTACATATAAAAGCTAAATGCATCTGCTCCAACCAGTCACCCAGGACTCCCAGGCAAAGCAGTACAAAGATTTGGCAAAATTGGTTAGGCTTAACTTCATTTGGAATAGATTGACCAAATACACACAATGCAGAAATTGCCCCTTCAGGTACCGTGTGGTTTTTCAAGATGGCTGTAGGAAGGCGAGGGCAGCCCTACGGCCGTTTTTTATGGTAGAAGACTAATGCTGTGTACCAACTAAAAGCACATCCTGAAAAGAGAAGTCCTAAGGGTAAAAGATACTGGGTAACACCAGGGAACTGCGCAGGAAGACAAAGTTGGTGTACTTGTATCCACACCACCTACTGGAAAGGGTCTGTGGCATGAACGATCCTCAGAACCACACTCAGATTTTTGTTCTCGAGGACATGATTTGCTTTGCTCCAGCAGACAGTTTGGGCATACATTCTTGTGCATGCAGTAAGGATGACCAGATGACTAGGGCACAGAGTGAACCAAAAAGCCAAACTTCTTGACAGAGCAGATAAGAAAGGTTGGATCCTTGTAGGACTTTACACCCAGAGATTTCAAAGGCAGAGGTAGTTATCCAAATACCTCTATCGATCCTGCTGCAAGAAAAGCAGAATCTCTTTAACACTGCGCTGCTGAGCCCAGCTACGGTATAGTAGAACATCAATAGTATTTTACAGGCAGCCACATTCAAAGCAGCAGCAGAGAGACTGTATATCATCAGCACTGGTATTTGGCTCCTAAGAGGGCCACGCTTCACACTGCATCCCATGTGGCACCCCAGCAGGGAGGTTGTGTCCAGCTGTTGGGAGTCCAGAATCGCCTCTGATCTTATCTACCAATGGAGTTAGAGGAGGGATGCAATACAAAGTGAAAGGGACAGCTGCATCAGATGTTGACTTTCCAAGACCTGGCTGTGTTAGAGAGATGGGGAAAACTTGGATGCCTTGGTTTTTGCTGGTGTTTTTTTTTGTTTTGGGGGATTTTTTTGTTTGTTAATTAGTTTTTTTGTGGGGGAAGGTTGTTTGTTTGTTTTTTTAAACAGAAACAGCGATACCAAGAAGAGCTTGGTTTTTTTATAAGCAGGGGCATAGATATCTTCAGCTTGGGATGGCCTGAATATCATTCAGCACTTCAGTAAGTCTACGCTTCCCATAGGGGTTGCACTCAGATAGTGACTTCTCACCATCTCAACTACAGAGTTGTGATGTCTTTTGGGAGGAAATGTCTGCACCTCAGAAAAAGTTTGACCTCACAGGAACTGATCTCAGTACTACCTTTCTGAACAGATTAGAATAACAAGGAAAAAAACTGATATTTTTTTTTTTTAAGTTTACTTAAACCAGTTATCCGATATTTCATTAACATCATTATTCTGTTCTTCTTTTGGGAAGCTTGGAAACATGTGGGGTTCTATGGGATTCCATAGAAAATGAGAACAGGAGTTGAGACAGCTGATGAACAGATTTTTCCTTATCTTCTTTCATGAGTGTACATTATTTAGCACCATAATCCCTCTTTCACCATGGGACCATCCTGCCCTTACATGGAGGTGCCCTGTTTCTAACTAAAAATTAATAGAGGTGGCAACATATACTAAATTTTGTTCCCAGAGCTAAACTATGCCTTGCTTCACCTGAGAAAACTAGAAAAGGGGATAGTTTTCAAGTTATGTATTTGGAGAACCTTTGCACCAGGTAATAAGCTAAACCTAAATAACCTGCAACTCTAAACAAGCAAGTCATTGCAAACCATGGAGTGAGCTGTGAGCACTGCTAACAGATGGACACCTTCAGGAGACAGTGAGGGTGTATGGTCCTGCAGCTCTTTTCAAAGCCAGATCTGTACTGGAATGAACACGATTCACACTTTTTCAAAGGCACAGCAGTGCTGAAAGCATGGAGATTTTTCAAAAGCATCACGCCTCCAGGAACTGTCATTCTTCTCTACTGTCCTCACCAGCATTGCCCCAGAGGAAGCACTATTTGGCATCAGGGCAGTAAAACTACTCTCATATGTTCATGATTTAATTCCATCCAATGCCCTGTTCTCAGCACTGGATGAAATGCCTGGATAAAACAGCTTCAGCAAGCAAACAGCACCAGGCAGCCTCTCTCTTGCTCTTTCCCCCCTAACTGCTACCCCAAAGGCTATTTTAACACATTTTAAACTCTGATAATACACTCACTACTCCATTCTGAGAATACCTAGGTTTAGGAAAGACAGGGTTGTTTTTCTTGTAGTGATGAAGAAAAAATATTAATATGTTTGTATAGTACTCGTGTGATTTAAACAACATTGATTAATAACTCTGCTGTTCCTAGAAGTACCAAATACTTTCTTTTATATCGTTGTGTGAAAACAGTGGGCAAATGACCTTTCAAGTATTGTAGTACATTTTTAATGGGTAGTATCAAAACTGAGTTTTCATCATTAAATTGCTCATTTTCCTCCATGAATTTCCAGGATCCTGCTTCAAACACTGTGGTGTAGCTAACAAATACTCCAGGCCCAGACTCTGACGTACTCAACTGCACTTTCATTTCACGAACACTGGTTCCATGATGCCACCATATTTCAGCACGCAAGTGATTAGAAATCTAGTCCTACAAATCCAGTTCAGCCCAAGTCAGTAAACAACACATAATTAACATTTTCAGTATAATACATAATTTTCAATAACAAATACATTTAAAAAGATGGGATTTTTAAACTTTTCTAAGCTGTCTTAAAAAAAAGTATCAGAAGCATAGTTCAAGTCACAGCTAGATGGAGAGAAATTATTTTATATTTATTTTTTTGCTAAGAATACAGACGTAACTGTGTAGCTATAATTCTCTGTCTCAGTTCACTTGGGCAAGCCACTGACTGTATGCCAGGCTACGTACAGTCCCAGTCCCTTCAATTAGCGTTTTAGTAATTAGGCACAAATAGTCCTTTTAGCAGAGACTGGTTTTACTTTTGTTGGCTCCACATTCTATATTTCAAAGCATCATACTTGGTTCCCTGCTCCACTGTGGGGTGGTGTCCTTATATTTAACACAATATAGTATTTCTTCAACATTTCAAATCTCAGTTCATAGACATTCAACACTTCCTGCAACTCTGGTTTGTTTGGGTTTGTTTTGGGTTTTTTTCCCCACTGTTTGTATTTCACACATAGAAACCCAAACTGTGAAGACGACCTCTTATGGCAGATACTATCTGAACACAGAAGGAGAAGATCTGCAAGTTCTCGGGAACACAGACCGTCTAAATAGGCAAAAACAACAACAGCAGTAACTTTCTAAAGGCCACATGGCAGGTCAACAGCAGACATGTAACACCAAGTCCTCTACTTCCTAGTCCAAAAGTCATGTACTAAACAAAGGACAAATTTTTTAGTTAAGGAAACCCAAGCAAAACTCACACTGCTACAACAGAAGGGAACAGTATTTTCTCCCTACCAGCACAGTTACAGAGAAAGTATCTGATGGCTTCCAAAGCTGTTAACAGGGGTAGGTGACAGACTGAGAATGAAGTATTAAAGCTGTCTAAGGTTAGAACACCACACTGCATGGAAAGCACAGTGGGCTTTGAAAATATGACACATTAGTCAAAGATGACACTCAACTCATTCAAATTCAACAGGTATTTGCAGTCCAGGGATTGCACAAGCATACAGCTCCAATACTGCATCTCCACAGGATGTAAAACAATGCAGTATAAGAGAATAATATCTTCTTACATCCTTTGTACAATGCAACTGAAAGCGTTTTTTGTGACAGAAGCATTACCCCAGGGGCTCAAGCTTAATAGATCAATGCTTACCATCATTCTATCGTTGGTTATGTAGTTGTCCGCATTCTCAGGACACCTTCTTGTGCACTGTTTCCCTTTACAGCAGTAGCATATTTTTAAACCATGACTTATATGATTATTTCTATTTCTTATATGATAGTTAAATAAAAAAAATCAATCTGCTGGTCAAAATAGATGCAAATATTTTTGTAGAACTTATACCAGAACTTAAATACATTCCATAGTCTAAAAAACTATATCTACACACTGAAACATATGTATCTTCAGCAATATTGACACTATGGCTTAGTAAAGAGAGCTGTCTTAAAAGCTGTCACGTTACATGCAAAGACACACATAAAAAACCCCTAATGTCACAAAGCCTACTGCTCAAAGGGTACGAGATGTCAGCATGGGCATTCACCCATGCAACCTTAAAACAAACTCGATTTTCCCTGTGACATACACTTTGTGTGATCTCATATCTTTCATGTTTTTTCTATTTAGCTTAAAACACAAATGTATGGTGTTCAATATGATACTACCCAGTATTCTTCCCTTTAACATATGCCCTTTGTATTATTGTCTGATTAGTACTCAGACCTTGGACAGAGAATTACCATTTTTTCCTGGATTTTGCCACATTACTGATAATCTAGAGGAGAAGCTGAATCCGAAAGAGCTGTCTTAGACACTTTCGAGATCAAGGCGAAAAGAACACTTACAAGTGATGCTGAGCCTAAGGCAGAGGAATGCTTCTAGGTATTTATCATTCTGTCTGGAGCTGTATGCTCCTTGTACCAGCTACAGTCAAGAGCTATTAGCAGGGTTCTAAAAACATTACAAAAAACATGCTTCAAGTTGAGTGACTAGAGGAGTGAAAAGCAATCAGGAGCAACCTGTTAGAGCTCTGGGAGTCTGCGAATCAGAGCTGAAAACCTCCGCATTAAGGCCACAAGGACTCACGAGTGTGAAGGCTTAACAGAGTCTTTATCCAGGAAATATGACAAAGTAGCCTAAAACAATGAGTTCAGTAGCAAGGCCAAATCAAGGGAAGACTAAGACGACCTGAACCCTATGGTGTGACCCAAACAGCATGCTCTAGGTCACACAGAAACACAGAATGCTTTGGGTTGGACTGGACCTTTAGATGCATCTAGCCACCCCCCCACCCCCACCCCACAGTGAGCAGGGACATATTTAGCTAGATCAGGTTGCTCAGAGCCCTGTCCAACTTGACCCTGAATGTTTCTACGGATGGGGCCTCCACTACCTCTCTGTGCAACCTGTTCCAGTGTTTCACCACCCTTGCTGTAAAAAACTTCTTCCTTATACCCAGTCTAAATGTACCCTCCCTTAGTTTAAAGCTATTACTCCTTGTCCTGTCACAACAGGCCCTGCTGAAAAGTCTATCCCCATCTTTCTCATAAGCCTCCTTTAAGTACGGAAAGGCTGCAATAAGGTCTCCCCGCAACCTTCTCTTCTCCATGCTGAACAGCCCCAACTGTCTCAGCCTTTCCTCATAGGAGAGGTGCTCCAGCCCTCGAATCATTTTTGTGGCCTCCTCTGACCCCGCTCCAACAGGTCCATGTCTTTCCTGTGCTGAGGGTTCCCGAGCTGGACGCAGGACTCCAGGTGGGGTCTCACTAGAGTGGAGCAGAGTAGTAGTCCTTTGACCTGCTGGCCACACAGGATACAGCTGGCCTTCTAGACTGTGAGCACACATTGGTGGCTCATGTCAGACTTTACTTCTATCAGTACCCCCAAGACCTTCTCCTCAGGGCTGCTCTCAATCCCTTCATCTCCCCAGCCTGTATTGGTATCAGGGGTTGCCCCGACCCAGATGCAGGACCTGGCACTCAGCATTGTTGAACCTCTTGACGTTCACACAGGCCCACCACTCCACCTTGTCCAGGTCCCTCTGGATGGCATCCAGATGTACCGGTCCCAGTACAGACCCCTGAAGGACACCACTTGTCACCAGTGTCCATTTGGACATTGAGTCGTTGACCATTACCCTCTGGCAGCGACCATCCAACCAATTCCTTATCCACCAAACAGGCCATCCATGAAATCCGTATCTCCCTAGTTTAGAGAAGGATGTTGTGGGGGATGGTGTCAAAGGCCTTACAGAAGTCCAGATAGATGACATCCGTTGCTCTTCCCTTGCCCACTGATGCAGTCACTCCATCACGGGAGGCCACTAGGTTGGTCAGGCAGGACTTGCCCTTAGGGAAGCCATGCTGGCTGTCTCAAATCACCTCCCTGTCCTCCATGTGCCTTAGTAGAGCTTCTAGGAGGATCTGTTCCATGATCTTCCCAAGCACAGAGGTGAGGCTGACAGGTCGGCAGTCCCCAGGGTCCTCCTTTCCACCCTTTTTAAAAATGAGAACAATGTTTCCCTTCTTCCAGTCACCAAGGACTTCATCTGACTGCCATAACCTTTGAAATATCATGGAGGGTGGCTTGGCAACAACATTAGCCAGTTCCCTCAGGTCTCTGGGAAGCATCTCATCAGGTACCATAGACTTGTGTATGTTCAGGTTCCTCAGGTGGTCACGAACCTGATCTTCTCTTACAGTGGGAGGGACTTTGCTCCCCTGATCCCCCATCTTGTGGTCCGTCAACTCGGAAGGGGAGAGGAGAGAGACTACCAGTGAAGACTGAGGCATAAAAGTTGTTCAGTACCTCAGCCTTCTCCTCATTCATTGTTATCAGTTTTCCAGTGTTGCTCACTGGGGGGGTATGCTTTCTTTAACCTTCCTTTTCTGGCTGACGTACCTGTAGAAGGTCATCTTATCCTTTGTATCCCTTGCCAAATTCAGCTCCAGCCATGCCTTGGCCCTCCTGACCCCATCCCTACACAACCAGGCAGTGTCCCTACATTCTTCCCAGGATACCTGTCCCTGCTGCCACTGCCTGTGCAGTTCCCTCTTGATCTTTAGTTCGACCAGCAGGTCTCAACTCAGCCATGCCAGTCTCTTCCCTTCCTTGCCTGATTTCTTACACCTGCGGACTGACAGCTCTTGCACTCTGTGGAAAGCATCCTTAAACATCTGCCAGCTCTGTTCTGCTCCCCTGTCTCTGAGGACCATTTCCCAGGGGGTCCTACTGACTAACTCCTTGAAGAGCTGGAATTTTCCTTTCCTAAAATTCAGGGTCCTGACTATACTCCTCGCCTTTCCCATCTCCCTCAGGACTGTGAACTCCACCAATGCATAATCACTGCAGCCCAGGCTGCCTCCAATCCTGATATTACTGATGAGCTCGCTTGTGCTGGTGACCATCAGGTCCAGTATTGCATCCCCTCTGGTAGGGCTGTCTATTACCAGGCTCTCAGTGCATTCTAGGAATCTCCTGGATTGCCTGCTGCTCGCTGTGTTACTTTCCCAGCAGATCTTGGCGTGGTTGAAGTCCCTCAGCAGGATGAGAGCCTGTGAGCACAAAGCCTCCTGGAGCTGGAGGAAGAAGGCTTCATCAGTAGGCTCCCTTTGATCGGGTGGCCTGTAGTAAACACTACCCACAAAGTTCCCTTTGTTGTCTCTGTCGCTGATTCTTAACCATAAGCTTTCGACCCACCCATAGCTATCCTTCAGGCACAGCTCTTCACACTCTATCCATTTGTTGATGTACAGGGCAGCACCTCCACTCCTCTTTCCCCACCTGCCCCTTCTGAACAGCCTGTAGCCATCAATAGCTGCATTCCAGCCATGGGACTCGTCCCACCAAGTTCCAGTAATGGCAATCAGGTCACAGCTATCTAGCAGCATGGTAGCTTCCAGCTCCTCCTGTTTCTTTCCCATGCTGCATGCATTCGTGTAGAGGCATTTCATATGGGCTGTCAGTCATGCCACCTTCTTAGCAGAACACCCCTTGTTTTCCTCGGGGTGTGTCACAGAAGTCTCCTTGTTGGCTCCTACTACCTCAGGAACCCCCAGCTCATCTCCACAAGACTTTAACTGTGCTGCAGTGACCCAGCGTGACTCTGAGCAACAGTCTGAGGGCCCATACTAGCACACCATCCCTCCAACCCTTGTGTATCATCCTACAGGTTGTCATCAGCAAGCCTGATATGCCCCTCCTCCCCCTTCACATCTAGTTTAAAGCCCTGTTCATACTGGGTTCATTCTCCCAAGGTAAAGTTCTTCACAGATGGATAATACAGCATTTTAGTGGGATGAATTAACTGATAGAATGAATTCTCTAAGGACCTGAAGACCATGGCAAATTTCATCTTTTATGATACACATCGCACTTCTTTGTATACATCCATAGATAGTGATAGGTATGTTAAAAATGAATGCAAACGCATTCTTAGTGAACACCTGTGACTTTGCTTGCACAAAAGAATTCCAAATAGCGAAACCAGCTCCTCGGTGTAGCATTCAAATGCATTAACCTCCCTTTTCTTGTTGAAGTGCCCTGCTTTGATCACTGAATTCTTCTAAATATCAGCAAACAAAACACAACAATTATTCCACTTTCCTTATTCATCTTCAGAACATGGTCCATCCCCTTCATCAAATCAATCAAGTTTTCTATTGAGAAAATAAAACTCCCTTCCACAGTCACAATTCTCTAGGAAATTAAATCCCTTATTAGAAGGTAGGAAGGTACCTGAATTTACAGTGGAAAAAACTTAAAAAGAAGTTTTTCTTCAGTACAAGAAAAATTAAGATTTCCTCAGGAACATTGCCACTGAAGTTTCCTGAGCCAAGGTTTTCCAGAATGACACCTGAAGAGGTTCCTAGTGACCAGCATTGGGTAGATATCCAAGCCAAATAGTTAAATGTTTCTCAAACTAATATATAAATGGAAGAAGAAAGAGGATCTTGCCATAGAACATATCAAGTAGCACTGAGTTCAGATTGTAGTCAGCTGAACTCAGCATTATACAAGTATGTATAGAAGGTCAGTCTAACCTAATTATTTAGCTAGAATATGTACTCTAGGGTTAACAGAAGGCCAAGATGTTGATGAGAGTGTCTGATACAGGAACATCTAATCAGGAACTACTGTCCTTGGGAATTAAGTATATCTTAGAAAAATATGCAAGCTAACTAAGATGTTTTTGAACAAGTTGGAATTAACAGCAGAAGAATGACAAATAGTGCCCTTAAACGAACTATTGTCACTATAATACTAAAAATCACACCCCTTGAGTTGGAGACCCCAGCCCAAGCAGAGACACCCTTATTTACTGAGCACATGTAGTAAATTTTAGGACTACTGTATCTTTAAACTGAAATGAGAAGAGAACTAACCAATCATAACAGGGTATGTCTAATATGCAGAACTAACATTTTTAACTGTATAAATATGCAATGTGACTGTAACCAGGTGCACCAGCTTTGTGGAGTTACCACCTAGCACCCATCTCTGTGCAGACACAAAATAAACTGGTATCTCAGCTCTGTGTGCATACTGTACGTTGCACACCAGCCAACGAGCTCCATTTGTGAGACAACATATTGGCAACCCAGATGTGACCAAGCCTTGCCCAGATCATCTTGCTGTCCTGACCAGGAAGCAGCGACAGTCTGAACGGATTCAGCGCACACCACACTGTTGCTCAGGGATTCCCTTCGGCCTCCCTTCTGCAGTCAGGTGGTAAGCGACACAACAGCGCAACATGAATTTAACAAGATACCATCAGGGGACTGCAGAAAGAAATCTCGGTGAGTGGGAGATATGGTTCTGGTTCTGTATCAGTTTCTGTTTCGGGATTGCTCTGCGTAAGATGCACCATAGCAGTTCATTACCCAGCGTGCAACAACATGGCCATCTCTACTTACCACAACAGAAACGCTTTTCAACATGGAATTGCAATTCAAAATGAACATTAGCTTACCTGACCAGAAAGCGATGTAGCCCAACGTCAAAACTTCTGTAAGAAAAAAGATTCACCATATTTTAACTATTAAAAACATATCACTGTTGGATGTTGTACAAACACTGTATTTCAAAATAATTCATAATACTAAAGAAATATAAAAATACTGGAGTTAACAAAACAGAAGCAAAAGTGTAATATACAGTTTCCTTTCTGTAATGACATGTGAAATTTAAGATTATTATCATATAGAAAGATTTAGATTCATGTTAAAAAGCTCAGATTCCTTGTTTGAGTATTTCTTAAATAAAACAGTAACATTCAGAGTAGCGTACTCTACAAAACTTAAATTGTGTATATTTCGTTCCTGAAAATAGTTTTCTAAGCATCCTGATGACCAGTGAGTCTGCACATTTTCTGTCATGTATGCAGGTAGATCCTCTATACAAAAGTACTGTGGAATGCTTTCTTTCCCCTTTTCTGCTCTGTACTGCATTAAAATGCAAGATTGCTGCGAATTCTCTCCATTAAACAGCATAATCAAAGAACCCCCTTATGTATCCTTCAGATACACAGAATACACCAAGAAGTAGGCCTTGCAAGTGTGTTCCACTTATATCTGGCGAGAAAAATAACTCTGAGAACTTTTGACAGTAAGTACAAGTTAGATCACACTAAATTACAAGAACTATGCCTGAAAACTTCAGCACTAACAACATACATTGGCAGTTAGTGCCAGTGTTTCTTCCCCTTTTCTGTTTCCTCCATCCCTCAGCCAGCTCAGGAGAACCAAGCTCAAACAAATGCACTAACAAATCCTTGACACTACAGGAAGTTATCTGCTGATTTGAGACATTTACCTAATATCTGAAGTATGTGTCTATTTTATGGGACTATCAATATAATCCAATTAACTGCATGCATAACAGCACAACTAAAAAATGCAAATGCCTTTCCAGTGCTGGACTTGCTCTGAAATAGACTTGCATTCTGTACACAGGAAACATTCTGGAATACAATAAGGTCTTAAGCATCCTGTTCCAAAAAAACTAATTGGCCATTTGAGTACAACATGGTTTTATTTTAACAGTATTACTTGCAGTGTACTGCCTTCTACATAAAACAGAAAGAAGTCATCAGCTAGTTAATGGCATCCTGTTAGCAGCAGATTGATAACCAGCTGTAGAAAATTAAGGAGTTAACAGGGAGGGAAAGTCCACTGGCTCAGCAGGGTGGAGAGGAGGGGAGTGAATTTCTCACTTAAAAGCTGCCTCACAACAGAAAAAAATATTCTACTACGAACATGCACATGGTCATCATTAAACTTCTGTTTTCACATTCCTTTCCTGAAGTCATTCCCCATTTTACCTCATTCTATTACTGTGTAATTATACTGCATGAAGTCTATCCAGTTATCTTTCTGCATTCCTCCTGCCTAGACACATACTGTAAATTGGCTACCCCTCTTCACTAAAATGTTCTGTGTCATACAGGCAGTCTTCTGTACCAGAGCTGCCCACAGTCCATATTTATAATTCTGAAAACATTTTCTTCCTAGAACCAAGCACTTCAGTATGTTTGTGCTGGGATGGGGAGAAGAGGAAACTTGCACAGTTCCAGGGAACAGCTGTATGCTAAACAGCCATCTTGCACATCTTCAGCCAAGCTCATCTTTTCAAGTTCTCCTAGCTATCCTCTGGTGACAACGACCAAATCTGCTATCATCTCTGAAGGGACAACAGTGTGGAGCATAAAAACACCACCACTTTTGACAGTGAACCAAAAGCCAAAGGACTTGGCCTACGATGAGCATGGAAACTGAATGATGCTGCTAACTTGAGATGATCAGATCTGAAGGAAGCTGGGTGGAGAAAACTGAGGCAGAGTGGGTTCAGATAGGGAGGGAGAATAAGACAGTTTGCTGTGGACTTACATGCCATCTTTTCTCTCATTTTTCACTCCTTCCAAAAACTAATGTACTTGCTGTTAAAAAAGATTTCAAATTTAATTTCATATGGGCAATAGCTATTAAAATATCTCCACAGAAATCTTCAATAGGTATTAAAAATGAATATGCATAGAACCAATTTATTAGAATACACAGAAAGCAGGAAAGAAGATCAGAGCCTCACAAGGTATAACTCAGTGTAGATAGACAGGCTCCATTATGCCTCAGTTTGATGCTGTACTGATATATTTCAACTGACTCCCTAAGTTTCTAAATTCTCATTGTAAGCAGTCATTTAAAGATGTAACTACACTATGACCAACAGAATTATGAGCATATACAGTAGCAGAGTGTGCCACTAGATCTTAAAGACACCTCAGGTCAGTATCATCCCTCAGTTCCCAAAGCAAGAAGAACAAGGCCGAACAATCTCAAACTGTAAATACGAGAAATAGTTGCCCTACTTAAGGCTATGGATATTGGGTACATACACTTTTACGCACTGAAGATAATGGAGACATGGTGCAAGGCAAAAATACTGAAAAACTAGGATTCTGGGAGGCTGGTTTTGACAAAACACTACCACAAACACTTTCAAACATTCTGCTTGTTCATATTTAAATACACACCACATTTAACTCTACAAGTGAAATGAAAATACAGTGAAGTAGCAATGGAAACAGATCTTGTAGATGTAATTCCTCCATTCTCAGATGGAGAAGTTAACCAGGAGAAAGAGGTTGTACAGCAGTGTTCAAATTGTAACTTCAGGGTGGAATAAGTAACTTCATTAAATGAAAAAAAAAAAAAAAGAGAACAAAGTAATCATCACACTGCATTTGTACTGAAAATGTCATAGTGATCCCTTCAACATCACAGGAATCTGCCCATCAAGCATGACAGGGTGTCTCCACAATTAACTAAGAAATACACCTCCTGTATGCATGTGGACATAATAATCTACTGTCTATGAAGTACACCCATATTTACTTGATATTCCAAAATAATTTATAATCAGCTTCATACAGCTTGTTCATTCCTGAGCTTCTCTGCAAAATACAGGATTTATCTGGTAGTCCTTGCAATTTAGGGTACCTCAGTTACATAGTGTCACAAATGCTTTTTTATATCCTATGATGAGCACAATTTTCTGAAAAAAAGGTTATTTGGTTTTTAATTAAAACAAGGGAAAAGATATCCACAACAATACGAGTAAAACAATGATTTGCCAGTTAAGTTCTCTATACTGCTCAAATATCAGTAGCAATATATTTCTTTTTTTAGAAATAATGGGTAAAATCTAGTTTGTCAAAATAGTAATAGCTGTCTCTGAGCAGGTAAAAATCTTGACTAGTCAGTAGAACAATAAAGGACAGTTATTTAATCTCCATTTCATAACCACGTTATGCATTGGAGACAATCTGATAGCTATTTTCCTTATAAAAATGTCCCTAACTCTGATCCTCTGAAGGCCATCGGTTTCAAATCACAGTTCTGTTCTGTATGCAACTTTAATGCTTTTGTTAAGCATGGAAGCTCTAGCTTCTGATACATTTCAACAAAAGGTTATACATATAATCCTTCCTAATCAAATTCATCTTGAACCTGTATGTGATAACTATAAATCAGTGACCAACAATATACATACACTAAACCAACAAGGCCCATTTCCAAAATATAATCTTTGAAGTCTCTGCTTGCAAGCATACATGTCTCTCCTCAAGGTACACTTTAAAAATTATTTCAGACACACCGTTTCTGCTTTGAAACTAAATGCATAATGCAACAAGCTGCCTCCAAATTTGCATTCAGTGCAAAGCTTGAGGAGGGGAAAGAGGAAAAAAAGCAGAAGAGTCCTCCTATATAAAGAAATATGAAAAGGTAGAAACAAGGTGGTATGTATGAAACACTGTCAGCAGCAATAGCACATGCACCACAATTGTAATCCTGATAAATCCCAGGAAAAAAAGAAAAAAAAAAAAAAAAGAAAGAGTAAACACCCTTCTTTGTCCCCAGGATGCAAAAGGCGTATATAGATATCTGAAAGCCAAATGAGCAAAACTGTGACAAGTCTCTGTTCATGCTGCAATTCGGGTATCAGAGGAGCCAGTCATCTGTTTCCCCCTTGTGTCATGGGTACTTTGGACTTGCTCTGAGATTTCCATTTGTCCAGTTTCCTTATAGTCCATCCTTATTTTGAAATCTTGTGCCTCCCACTTGCCACTCAACAGTGCTTTAGAGCATAGTTTTCCAATTGTATCTGCTTACTGCAGGCTGATGCATACTAATATAAAATCAGGATCAAAAAGTGGTCAGGACCTTCTCCTAGGAGCTGGTTCACATTTTCCTGGCCCCATGCCCTGGGCCCAGCACCGGCCAGCAGTCAGGGTGGCTCCCAGTGGAGCTACAGATTGACATGCAGTGACAGACTCTTGTTTCCTGAGCATCACCATCCAAATATCCATGCTGGTCAGCACTATGTGCACGTTATCCAATGGACTGCTTACAGCCCCGCTTCGCAAACCTGTGCCTTCCTTTAACTGAGGTCTAAACTCATGTTCCGTAACAGAGGAGTTATATGAGCTTTAGTATACGACTTTTGAATTCAATGAAGTTATGCCAGCTCACACTACTTAAGGATCCAACCCCACACCTACCCAGATGAAAACTGCTACTCATTAGCTGTGTTTGGGACCACGACTCCATTGAGCTGGCTACAGGACCCCATCTCACAACAAGGTTTGATTGTGAGACCTCATTCCCAATGATTTACAGCATTAAAAAATTAAGTACCAAGCACACGTCAGGATCACAGGAAGCAATTTAAAGCTAAGCTCATTACTAGAACCTTTTTTTATTAATCAAAATCGCTAAAATTTGAGTTGTCAAACGCAGATGTTGTATATACATGTTGTAAACCATGTGCTGAAGAGAAACAAGCACAGCTTTGTTTTCCATTAGTTCCTTCCCAGGACTGCTGGGCTGCATGCTATTCCTGGAAACAAAGCACAAAAATCATGCATCATAATCTGGGAAGTGTTTGGCTAACTGCACACTTCAGCAAAGATGCCCACTGCAAGCACACGGGATGTCACCACTCTGAAAAGCCTTATGCACAGACTAAAGACAAAACACTCCAGAGAAAGCAGTGGGGGCTAATTATCCCCTAGTCTCCCTCCAAACAAAAATGAAGTAACAAAAATATATTGAGAGTCACTGCCCTGACATCGCTTAGTTGAGGGACAAGAATCAAATCCACATTTCCTAAAGAGGAAGAAATAATTACTTTCATAACAAGTGCAACAACCACGCAGGTCTTATACGCACCATCAGGGTTCTGATCAGCCCAATGGCCTAGAGAGTTAGATGTTAATGGACTTGTCTTTGTTACAGGATATAAAGTATTATGTAGGGAAAACTCACATAGAAAGCACAATCTTTCCTGTGCTAAGTAACAGGTTAGATATCACGACTGGCATATATCCAACACTGTTACTCAACTCAAAATAACTGCATGTGTCAGCCATATATACAGAAAACAAATATATTTATAATATGAAAAGGACATAAGGAGAGCTATTATGGCTAATATAAGGTATGTTCTGCACTTCTTTGAACAGACAAAAGATCCATCACTGGCAGTTGCAACACTCCATAATTCTGGAGATCCTGTATTGAATCACCTGTGTTCTCAAAAACGTCAATATTTTTATTTAAGAATTGAGAACATTTGTTTGTCTGTGCCCGTTCTGTCAAGGACTAGTAAACCATTTTTACAGCAGGTAAAACACAATTTGACAACAAATCACACTAGCAGCATGCAGAGGGATAGTGGCACAATTCTAACGTCAGGCTCTACCTTCGAGGGGGATCGATCTAAGTGGATAGTTTGCCATTTGTGAAGAGTTCAAGGTCAACAATGTAGATGGAGACAGGTAAATGTGATACTGTGTGTCCAGGGACTGTGTTGTATTGTAGACAGAAATATCTCAGTCATCTCAAAAACAGTCACATTGCCACTGGAACACAAACACTTTTGAACACAGAAAGGAATGGTGTAACTTCTACACATAGGAAAGGAGTTCAAGCTGTAGCGCTACCCCACACTTCACTGTAGCAAGTTGCCACTTAAGTTGATAACCCACTTGTTGAATTTAATCACCATTTCTAACAGCTTCTGTACTCTGTACCCGTGGGTATTCACCATCTCTTAAAAGAAGCACTGTAGTTGCTCTAATGTTTCAACAACAGTTCTCAGCCCTTACTTCTACAAATGTGGCTAAACTTGACATTAGAAAGTCAAACTCATTCACATATCCTCAGAGGAGCCCATCCTATTTAGCCACAGAACAGCATTTGCAAGACCAGCACTTGCATTAGCAGTCTTTGCAAATAAATCTGGCATTTTACCAGTGAGCTGCTGACTAAGGGTCTCTCCACACCAGAGCATTTTGCACTGGAGACTGAGAGGTCACTGAATGACAGCTGCTTTCACCAACATAACACTCAAGTCACTTCACTCTCCCTCCTTCTCAAGCAATGTCTTACAGCAGGGATGCCCAGAAGACTGTGTAAAGACAGAATTCATGATGGATACCCCACCATTTAGCAGTTCTAAACTACTTTTCCTGATCCTCCCATTTCTGCTCATCTTTCTTCCAACACTGCCTGTGGCAGCCTCCCCAGCCGGCAATCCCTCAAAGAGGAAAGCTTTCAAATTACAAGTAATTACAAGTGTGCAACATAAATCTGAAACATGCTTTAGAGTCTTGCTGGAAGAATAAGACTACTAGAGGGAAAGCAGATACAAAACCTGCATACAGACTTTGCTAAGTTCTACTAGTTAATGCCTCAATGAACTATAAAACTTCACTAAAGCAAATCCCCTAGAGGGGGTAGGTCCACCAAGTATAATAAGCATCTTTCAAGTAGTGACTGCTACCAATTGATTTATCATCTTCATTATTAAATAAAGATATGGGAAAGCCATCCATATTTTTAAAAGACACTTTTGCCTGTCTATAGCTTGCATGGATTCAGATATATTGTTTTTTGCAATTTTTTTCTGCAACCAGTTTATTTGAAACCTACACCTTCACAGCAAAGCTTGTCTCTCTCCAGCAACAACCAGCACACTTCTTCCTAATATAACTGCCACCATGCTAGGATACACTACTCAGAAAGCAGATGCACAATTTAAAATAGAAAAACAACAATTAAATTGTCACAAGATATTTTACAGTAGAAATAAACATAGCTAGAAAACTGAAAGCATTCAAAAAGCCCAGACTGTTTAGTGTTGTTAGTTTCTAAAATGAAGATGGAAGATGAATGATGAGAACGTGTTTAAGCCTAGATCTCAAGCCTCAATGGATTGTCTTTTGTTTGCAAGCTTTGATTAAGTTTTAACCATCTGCAATGCAGCAAACTAGTAGTAGCAGCTTGCTTTCATCTCAATGTAAAAACGCAACTAAGAATAAAAAAGAAAACCAATGTTATCTGAAAGAAAAAATATGAAGACTGTCAAATGCTTTTATATCATGTCTTTGACAAGCAATTTCTTGTTACAGTAATAACAAGGAGGACTTGTATATACATGAAGATATCTTTATCATGTTCTCTGGCACTTGCTTGAGGACATAGTGGAATTCTAACACTTCATGCTTAAAATACTTTGCATTTCTGTTCTGTTTCTGCCTGGCATCATTCAGCAGTACTAAGTTGCCTTTTGGTTTCTTCCATTGTTAGAATAACCAAAACTGCCGCTGCGTTCAGCGTGTGCCGGACGCCTCGACCTGGAGTTCCTGCTCAGTGCCATACAGCTCTTCGGCACCAATATGGCCAATGCTTAAACATTCACTTTACTTCACAAAAGAATACTTTGTAAATATGTGATTACTTTAAGATTGAACAGATCAAATGCTAAACATTTTACTTGCAAAGCATTTCCTGCATAGGATAACAAGGAGAAGGTAGGGCTTTCCACACCTATGAGAATGGTGGGAATCCACAATGAAATCCTGACCCAGTCCAAAACAGCGGCAAAACCATGACTGATTTCAACAGAAGCTGAAACACCTGGACTGACTCTGGACAGCCTGCATAAGGCAGGATATGGTCCAACTTCGGTATACATTTTGTTACGGAGAAAATACCAGTAAGAGGCCCAAAGCTCGATCTGTGGAGTTTCAGTAACTGGCTAGCAGCTCAGGCTGGAGACCTCCATAGCAGAAAATCTACAGTAAGATGGCCACAAGGAGAAAGTTCTTTCGTGGAACACATAAAAAGACTTCAGAAACTGATAGTGGCCTCCAGCCTACAAATTGGATCCACGATCTAATATGTTTTGTTGTTTCATTTCAACTTAAACACACAACTTGTATTAAATCAGAAGGCCTGAGGAAAGTTTTAATGAGTCTAGACTTCCTCCCATCCCTGAAATCTCCTGGCCTGAGAGACAAGCAGAACGTTAAGCAGATATCAGTCATTGCTAGCATTAACAAGCCTGCCTACTTAGGAGGCTTTAACACAACAAATTAGTTGTTTCTCTCACATATCTCTCACATTGGATCTGTGTGATACAGTTCAGCAGACAGTTTCTTAAAACAGCAAATCTCACTTGTATTCTGTTAATCTCTCATAGAACTCTTCAGAAGAAATATTACTTTAATTTTATACCTTCCCTGATTCTTCAAAAGCCTGTGGTAGCTCATGGAAAGTGGATGAAACCTAATACCTGCTAGTGGCGAACTCCCATAGGGTAAGTTTTTCAGTTTTCCTTGAGTAAGACCCTTGCAACACAGCGTGATTGTGCAATTACTATGAGATCCCTATCCTTACTGCAAACAGAACAATGAAGTTTATTAATAGCCATTATTCATTTTCTACAGTGGTTGTGAGTAGGCAGAGTGCTGTCTGCCAAACGTGAGAAGCAGAAATAGTTTGTATCTATCCAGAGCTCATGTCAAATTGTGTGAAGAATGGGCTTCACAGGTTATCGGCAGTAGGTGGGCTTAGCTTGTTTGTTAAAAAAGCTCAGCAATTTCAAATTACAGTAACAAAGCAGTCACTACACAAATAAATTTCCACTAATTATGCAATTTAGATGCAAGAAGGATTAAGGTGCTTCATTATTGCCTGTTTTTACACTCCAAAGAGACAAATACTTTTTTTTTTCACTGCTGAAAAGATTTAAGGAGCCTTTTAAAGCTTTAATATAACCAGCAAATTGAGCTGTACAGTCGATAAGAACTGTAGCATGCATTAATTTGGCTGACGTCAAAAGCAGTTAAATCTTTTGTTTCCTTCAGTGAGGGAAAGACTAACCAGTCCAGAACTAAAGCGTCTTTCATATATATTCAGGTGACATGTTAGCTAAAAATAACATGCCACAGATCAACGCTCAGCTTTAAGCATTTCAACAGTTAATGCAAAATAAAACAAGTAAATCTGGAAAAGCATTATTTTTCAACTTAGAAACAAGTTATTCCACTACTAAAAATGTGTAGTAATTCTGCAATTAAATGCCCAACTTTGGGGCAAGCAGCTTAAATATTCTGATACTGGCAAGCAGGTGTAACACTTAAAGGCTATGTATAGCTCCACAGCCTAACGAGGGCTCTCCTCTTTGAAAGGCCATGCAGACCCCAGCTGTACTCCACACAGTAGCTGGCACTTCACAAAGAAGCATACTGCTCAGAAGTACAACAGGGGCTGTAGGCGACAAGGACACAACAGTGTGACTTGCCTTACATTCAACTCTAGTCCTTATGTATCAGCAGAAGGAAGAAAAAAAAAGAGCACCCTTTCCTTTCCAAGACTCTCACCCAGCATCTTCAAAGACCAGGTAAAAAGCTTCTTAGGAATGAAAACTAATATTCTTTCAGCTTTTTAAAGCACATCATCCACAAATATATGCAAACACAAGCTTTCCATAACAAAACTGTTCTTATGCACGTTCTTGTTACTAATGATTTGGGATCTGATTCAGTGTACTTGTCCAGACAGGGGACACAAACCAAATCTTATGACCGGGTGTTAAATTTTGCAAAACAAGGCCTAATGTGGCTCATGGCCATTGATGTATTTGGACTTCTGCAAACTTTAGCAATACTGATTTCTTCTGTACCCACGATTTCAATACAATTTCCCCTTACTCATGAGCACTAGGCCACTTCAACACAGTGGGTGTAATTCTATTTAATCCATCTATCATTTTAAAAAAATCCGTCAGATTTAAGAGATCATCTTTAAAAATATCAGCTGGGGAAAACGTACCTTTTGATTTTTAGATAGAAACGCTGCAGCATTAACATTTTTTAAGATTAAAACCAGTGAGAAGCTAGATCATTAAAAGACACTTTTGTTTTACCTGATACACTGTCCGAAACACACTGCCCAACCTTTTCTTTGAAAATACCAAAGGCTGGAAATATACCAGAAGTGACACTCCTAACCTCTGAACAAGAGGGAGATATGCATAAGCCTGTCCTTCCTTTTCTTGCCTCTCGATTCCAGCTGTTGGATAAGTCCCATCAGAGGCAGGGAATAGAGAGCTTTCAAAAACACAGTTGTGTAGAACTACAGGATAGATACAAAACAAATCACCTCAAAATACCTGATCCTTTTGAAGCTGACTGCTAGCCCATTTATAGCACTTACAATGAGATTCTCAGTTCATAGCACAAGTAGGCTTGGCCTAGCATCCCTGCTCTGATCCCCAGACAGCATCTTCTCCTCAGGCACAGAACCCCAGCAAAGGTCCTCCCAGCAGCTTTGGTGAACTGCTGCTGCAACCCATTCCACAGCAAGGCGGGCAGCAGGTCTGAGCCAGAGATCTTGATGTACCATTCAAATTTCTACTGGGCTCTGGGTGATTTGCACTGAATCCCTTCTTCACACTGCCATGGAGATGCAGAGTTCCTTTTCACTACCTGCCTCCCTCTCTTTCCCTCATGCAAATTCTTCCAGGATTTTTAACACAACTGACTCCTGAGGACACCTGCCATGGGAAGAAATTTACAACCCATCATTTAGCATTCTTCCCTTTTCCCCTGTAATTACCTCCAAATGACAGGTTGAACAACAGCAATTTGCTGTTATTACTAGGATATAATCAGAGCACTAAACTCATAGGAAGGAGAGGTTTAGGTAGAAAATCTGCCATCTCAAATTTCAGACCATCCAGCAACTCATCCAGAAATACCACAGCAAAATAGCACTACAATACTCAAACAAAAAGCAAGAGCCTTCCACAGGAGTTTGGTACAGTACTAAACTTGTAAAGGCACCTGTTTCTGAGCCCAGAGGAAGGGATGTCATCCTGACTACATACAGCTGTAGCAGTTAGTTGGACAATTACATTTGTGTTAACATGTGCCAGGCATCGGCTATTCAGGAATTTCAGGAGGTGAGCTTCCCAAATTAAGCATTGACAGAAACACCATTTCTGATTTTATTTAAAATCTACTTCATTATATCTTATAATATAAAGCCTTTCAGCAGCTTATTCGTCTTGATATATTTAGTAAGTTAACTCCCAAAATTATTTATTCCAATACAAAAACCAGAAGCCCAAAGAAGGGAAGTATGTGATAAAACTGGGCTCAGACTGAGAAAAGCACAGATGAAAATGGACTTCAATAATTACTTTTTTCCCCCCCCTACAGGTCATAAAAACTATTTTCCTTGTTTAAAAATATATTTCAGTCCTCACCACAAACTAAGAATAGGCGATTAGATATAAATACTATCAAGTTTTTAGGCCACAAATAAGAGATGGTAGGTTTTTGCTTGCTATTCATCATTCCAAAATTACTGCATGTGGTCACAGCGATCTCTTGCGCTCACACTCACACATAACATCAGCATCAGACTTGTCTTTTCCTAGAAAAGAATGTGAAAGGAAGGGAAAGTACCCTGGTACAGTCCTTTCTGATAGACATACAGAAGGAACTGTTTCCAGAAGGGGGAAGGTTTCAAGAGCAACAGTGACAGCAGACAAAAAAAGTTTCAGGATGAGAAAGCAGACGCAGATTAGATTATATTTTAATTTGTAGATCCATTTTCTATGGCATGGTTATCTCTGAGAATCTGACTAGCCTACGGTAAAATTCTAATCCGTAATTTGGAGCAATTCACTGAGACCTTGCATACAGACCACTTTCCTCATTTAAGGCAAGCAATGCTTTCGCAATAATGAGGCAGGTAAACCAGACTGAATTGCAGACAATTTCTTTCAAACCATAACCCAGATGCCATTTTTGGATGTCACCAAAATGTCCGTGGGATAAACGTAACGTGTTCATATGAAGTGTGTATGTGTGCCTGTACACGCAAAACAACAGCCCTCTAGTCTACCTACAAGCATGCAAGAAAACAGGGCGGGTTGACTTACGTCAGACTCCTGTCTGGTCAAGAATTGGGGGTTAAATACAAGGTGGGATCTAAAACTTACAGTATGGTAGCTAAAAATGGCCAATCTTTCTCCATCATTAGACTACTTTATTTTTATCTGGCAGCAGCACTGCTTCAACCCCATTTTCTTTATTCTGGATGAAATTCTTTTTCCTGTGAAATCTACCTTTCCAATACTACTTCTTACTGCCTTCCTGAAGAACTTCTACCCTTGCTGAAGCTAACCTGTATTAAACATGCATTAAGTTTTAGCACAATTTGACCCCAACACATTTGTGTCCAAATTATTTGGGATAAGATAATTGGGAATGTGCAAATTTTAAGGTGCAAAGGTAGAGGAGTTGCGCTTCTGCACATTTCAGTCACTCTACAACCAGATACCTGGTTTCTTGTGCCATGCTGTTCCCACAGCATGTCAAAACACATCGAATCAATGCATCCCACATCTTTGAAGAGCACTCATTACACTCAGTAACACAGTATGAAAACAAAAATGGAAGCACGATTTTTTTCCATGAACAGCATCTGTGCTAAATGTTGTCCCAATTTACAAACTGACAAGTTGCTTTGTGGAATACACTGCCGAAGTCGTTTACCAATGTGTCAAAATTGATATAGGACTTAGTTACGTGCTATCTATTGTTTCTGTAGTTTCCACACTCTTACTCCTCCACTAGAATATTTTTCATATTGAACTAATTTACAATTTTCAGCAGTAGCATAACTTGCCAGCTGCACTACACAACTCACCCCCCTCCACCTCAGAAGCTATATGCCAGACATTAGCCTTGACCAATTATTTAAAAGCACTTGCAAGTTTCCAAGAACATTGGTTGCTCTCACACAATTCATCACCTTGCTTTTAACCTTGGTAACAACAGCCAAGTTTTAATTCCTCATGACTTCAGGTAAAGCAGACATTAAAAACTCTAAGTTAGTGTGTCCCTGAACTGCTGCCCTATCAGGAAATCAGGAGCTCAGAAACTCTTTTTCACAGGTTTAATCAAGCTTTTGAATAGTAATACATTTATCATGCATTTATTAGCTATGCAGCTGTATATTTAGCAAGATAACGATATCCTGGTAAAATGAAACCACAGTAACACATTCAACACCTGTATTTGTCTTGAGCCAGTAAACAGGACTGCTAATCTTTTGACTCAAAAGACTGTCTTGATTAAATAAAATGCAAATTAGGCCAAATCTACTATAACATTGATAACTCCTCTAATTAAAGTCTTTTGTTTTTAAGTTTGAATGGATACAATTTGGTTTATTGTTAATACCATAAATAGGGAGGCAGAGTACCTGATTTGTTTTTCTAATACCTGCTTTGATTTTCAACTCTAGAGAAATTGTAGATACACCATGGTATCTTTCCTACCTTCCCATCTGAAAGTTCTTCCACCTGCTGTGTCACATAGTAAATTATGTCTGCATGCACTGATAACTGACACCTGTCACTTATGCTGTATCAGATCCAAAGCTTTCTTGTTATGCTCAAAGGACACCAGGTGGTGGAGGAAGAGTCCTCAGTAGCGTATTTGCATTCCTGACATCGCGACATTCGTGTTGTCTTGCTCTTCAGGCTACCTCTCTCGTTCAAAATCTTCATTGCTAATAGCTTTAAGATACAAAAATAGTAATACTGGTAATCATCTGGCTCATTCCACCCCACTCCCATTTCCCAACCTGGCCCTAGGAGGTTTTCATAAGCTTTATCAGGCTACCATTTTATGAAAACAGAGTCTAGTACAAATCTCCTCGCTCTATCAGATTAAAACTAGGCACCATGTTACTAACATTCAAATTCGACCCACTCTGATAGAGTTGTTTGGAATATTTACTTAAGAGTCCATGTGTTCACAAACTACAAAAAAAGTATTAAGCACTTTACGAAAACACAGTGTCACCGTTCTTAAGGCTTCACAACACAACTTATATACTTTCACCATTTTTTGCTAGCTTTTATGCTAAATCCATCTTTTTCCACACTTCCGGTCCTGTTCAGACAGTCATATGGTTTAGAAACAAAGGCTATTCACTCTTCTAACATTGACATTCCTATATAACATATCAAATCACATAAACACGTAAAAAGACTGCAAAGCCTCTGGGTAGTAGTGATTGAAGAGTTTAACTGTACAGGCATCAGGGCATCATAATTCAGGGATTCAGAGGGCAAGCTATGTGAGATTTCTTAGATAATTGAGAATGACCCATAATTCACTAGCAGCCATAGGAAATTCTACTAACCACGCAGCTTTGAGAACAAGAAATCAAGTTAGCTGTACATGAACTGATTTTTTCAACCTTCAAAGCAAACAAACAAATCGCATCTATGTGACAATTTCATTATTTCTGGCAGTGAATGCTTAATACATACGAATAAAATACTTGGGCAAATGGTAATTATCAGCAGTCCACATTTTTTCCTTCTGTAAAAAAATAATTGAATTTTCTGCTTAGGTACTAGTTTAATTTTCTTATGAGGTAATTATTATATTTTTTAAAGTATACCCAATGTTTTTACTGTGATACACCATACACCTTTGCAGGCATAGACTACGTTCTCATGGTTTGTTACCACTACCTGACACACCAGTGTCATTAGTATATGTGCTAAAGTTCAGTTTCATTTGGCAGCTCCAGAGCAACACACAGATTCCCTGCAATAATAACCGGGAGAGGATGAAAAAAAAATGCTGCTGTTTGCAACTCTGCTTGCAATGGCCAGCAGGCCAAAAGATGCTACTCTCAGGAGAGTGCCTGGTAAAAAACCAACTTCTTTATGAACTCTGTAGGTCATCAGTTCAGTTCAAACTCTGAAAGAGAATTTAAGTCAATGCATTTGCTAGTAGCTCAAATAATTAACACTTCATCCATTTTCTGCACTGTTTCTACTACATTTCTTTGAATACCACATATCTACGTTTGCCAACTCTTATAAAGTCTTCTTATTACAACTAGCTTCAAGCCAAAAGCAAAATTAAAATCTCATCCAATAAAACTCTGATAATAGCAGGCCTGCTGTTTTTATGACTAAAATGAAAAAGCTTTATTCATATCGCAAAGCAGTTGGAGACTAAACAGGGTAAGCACCATTGTGCTAGGCTCTGCGCTAACACATCACAACAAAAGTCTCTCCACTATAAAGCTGACAAGCCTAAATCATTTTAAGTAATGTTCCTAGAAGTCTGGGGCACAGCATTGCACAGACTGGAGGAACTAGAGACAGTAGAGAGGAAAAGAAGGGAGGGGAGAAGTGAAGTGAATGCACTGTTACACTCAGGCTAAACAGCAAGCAGAATGCACCCGGGAGACAATTTTCAGGGAAAATGCTTCAGTGAACTTTGATTTAAAGCAACCATAAAATCCAGAACTGATACTTCCTTGAGAAACAGTGCTGAAACTCTTTAAAAGCAAACGGGATCCAGAAATTCATCCTACATTATAAACAATTACCATTTTTCATAGTATTTTTAATGTGTTGGAGACTTTCTCTACTGCATGACTCTACGTATTAAAGTGTTATAACTACAGCTTTCCTCACAGGGTGAAAAGTCAAGCACTTCTCTAGGAAGAAGAATTTCTAGCTGAAATGTGGGTTTTAGACCAGTTCTGAAAAACGAACCATTTAATAGATATCTGGAAAAAATAATTGCTACGTTAGTGAAGCTACGTAGGCTGAGTCTAATTCTAATAATTATAGAGGATGAAAGTGCTGAAAGGGATGCTTGCCCCTACCCTCTGCAGTATGAAAAAAGTAACCACCACACTGAAGTTCATTTAGAAAGCGCTAAAGATGAATCATGGGGGGGAGAGAAAAAGCACAAGGACATGAAAGCAAACACATGTGACCATGAACACACATGCATGTTCTCACACAGTGACTGCTATATATCAGTAATAAACTGTCTGAAAAGCAATAGTGACTAACCTCCACATTTTAGTGAAACTATGCATCAGGCTGACACAGCAAGGCAGAGCTGGAGGTTTGAGTCCATCCAGTTGAAGGAGGAGGGCAGGAATGCCATACAGAACCAAGTATTTCACATAAAAAAATAGTACTTGAGCTAAAGCCAGGCCACCTAAAAGAAAAAAAAATTTAAGAAAAAAAAAATACTTTAAGTCCTGAAATACTTTTAAAACCTGATAATACCAATCACTTCTAAACATCTGTTCTTCAAAGAACTAAAGCAAGCATCATCAGTTGATGGGATATACAATACCTACTTTTGAAAGAGCTATAGGACTCAAGCATGTGTAATTATGACCTTAGGCACATACACACAAAATAGTACCATCGTTCCAATATGAAGCCATAAGTAAGCGTCTGTAGTTCTACTTTCAAGAATCTTTGGACTGTGGGTATTGAGTGCTATGAAAATCAAATACTGACTTATGATGAGCTAAAAATCAGAACATACTGATACAAGCGATGAACATTTACCATAGAGACAATAAATTTGATCTTTGCAAAAAAACCCAAACAACCACTCTTTACTTGTTCCTCCAGAACAGGTATATACAATGGTTATCTTTGCAGCTGACCCCGACAGCTCCACAAACATCCCATGTACTGTCAGGCTGTTTGTGTCCCCCAAAACACCCCCTACAAAAGATCCCTCCTGCTGCAGCTGAGACATAGAAGACTGGAACTCCACCTGGCATAATGCTTAAGGCGTATTTCAGTTTTTAAACCCACAGGACAAAGACTTCCTTAAGGTGCTTTAGCTGGCCAAAGGAGAAATTTTGGCAGCGTGTTTGCTCACAGCTTAACCTCAGGGTACTGCACAAAATGCAGCATCTTGCACAGGTGCGAGATGAAAATCATACTGGCTATTTTCAGAGTTATTAGTCATGCAAGTAACAATCTTGGAACGCATTTTAAATAAAGCAAGATGATTCATATTAATATTCTACATGTTTTCTGCTGAATAAAATGGTATTTGACCAATAGTCATATGAAAAAGCTCAGCAAAAAGTAGAGGCCAACACCTTTGCAGCAACTGGCGAGAGGTCACTCCCAAGAGTTCCACTGACCTGGGTGAACTTTCCATCTGACTGATAGTTGACATCAGTAAAATCTAATCCCAAAGGAGGGAAAGTAAAATTATTATAATTTAAAAAAAAAAAAAAATTATAAAATGCAATTGTTACATCTCGTTCCTGTCCAGTGTTTTGCTTTCCCTCATTGATATTAACTAACTTGTGATTTGACTAGAGTACATTAGATACTTCATGTAATTTTAAAACCTTCCAGCACACTTTCCTTGGAGACAAAGTTTTCAGTCTGACTCCAGGAGTACAAGTCCATGAACATCTAAACAACCTGCCTTTTCTGGCAAAGTATGCCTTTTGCATTCTGCTGACTAACCAGTATACTATGGATAGAATCACAGAATCATAAAAAGTTTTGGGTTGGAAGGGACCCCTAGAGGTCATCTAGTCCAACCCCCCCGCAGCGAGCAGGGACACCACTAACTAGATCAGGTTGCTCAGAGCCCTGTCCAACCTGGTCTT
>Ga0065711_1031770_pt1 | contig 28785 bp, 13 predicted proteins | sample Hoacrofraction12_FD_59098 | JGI IMG/M metagenome (GOLD analysis project Ga0065711, IMG submission 59098) | Hoatzin crop microbial communities from Cojedes, Venezuela - Epithelial fraction 12 v2 (version 2) | ecosystem: Host-associated > Birds > Digestive system > Esophagus > Crop | place... | reverse complement strand
ATTTTTTTTTTTTTTTTTTTTTTTACACAGCTGTCAGACAAGAATGCATTTGGAGGTGTAAGGAGGGCTGAGGAAGAAGTTTTCCTGGTGCTTTATAAGCCCTGCCTCTCACCCTCAAGTTACATTTCCTCCTCCTTCACTCTCCTCTTTTTTCCAGCAAGGCCCATATCCTAGTTCACAAAACACGAAAGGTCCCACCTCGGCTCTAACTGACACAGGAACTGTGGCCCCAACACCTGCTTGGCTTGTGCTCTTTCAGCACTGGCAGACCAGTGGTAGCCTTTCTGAATTCCACAGCAATGAACGCCAGCTCAGTCCAGCTATGGAATCAGTCTTGAATGTTTCAAAACACAGTAACTATGTGACTTCAATTATTCACATAGCTAATTCTGAGTATTTTCTAGATGACAGCCTTTTCAATTTTATCCTTGTCCTCTTTTTCCCAAACTATTACCACTGTATTTCTAGTATTTCATAACATACTAATGACAATAACATGTACTGTAAAATAATGCTAAACTTCTACATTCCTGTTTGTACCAAAAAGCATTATATGAATACATTTTTATAGCACTGCCTATAAAAACACGGTTTATCTTATTAGAATTTGCCTTGTTGTTTTTCTGAGTAATCTACATTCTTGTCTTCTATAAGGAGAAGTTGCTGGACAAGCATACATCATGTAGCAGAGCAGGACAAAGATGATGTATAAACTGACAATAACTGTTTAAAACAGTGCTATTTCAGAGACAGAGGTGCAAAACACAATGTAATGTGGTACTGTATAAAAAGGTAGTGTGGGACTAAGCTCCAAGATCGACATGAACGGGGGGAGATTGAGTAGTTTAGTTCCAGACCAATTAGTTTGATATGATAAATAATAAAAAATTTTATAAATATATAAAAATACAAGTCCAATACAGGACTGTACTCATGCACAACATTCTGCTAGTTCAGCTACATGTATGAGATTTGCAGCTAGATTAAGAAAACAAACTCGTGAAAAAGAACAAATGTACATCATGTAATATTACGTTGTGGAAAAATCTGGGAAAAATTCTCTCTCATTCTTAACTGATTATTTTTATCCTTTGCTACAAGCATTCTCCCTTTTCCTCCCCGCCCAAATAAATGCAATGTATGTGGGACTGTAGTTTGTTAATGCTTCAGTAACACTATTAAAAAAAACAACCCCAAAACAAACCCCAAAACTTGGATCACACAAAATGAGAGTGTTACTGCAAAGATGCCCCAAAATACAAATGGCTACTTAAGGAACGCTGCTTACTCTTGCTTTACCAAGGCAGCACACATCTCTGTAAAAGGACAAACATCACATTTAGCATAGTTCAGCAAAGTAAGACTACAAACTTATCTGAGTGTAATACCCATTTTGTTTTCAAATGCATTCTTCTTCTACGATACACTTGTGTGTTATCATATTACACCTGACATATTTTACATTCCAACCTTTACCAAGGTTAATAGCATTTTCTCTTTTTTCCACTGACTGAAGATGGCTCCTCTGTATTTACAATAAAGTATTGTCTGGGTTTATAAGTATTAAAATGTGGGAAGAAAAAAAAATAGCTGACCTTCCTTGCTGCAGTTTGTTTTGGTTTCATCACTGAAATCTCCACAGTCGTTGTCACCATCACATGCCCAATGTCTTGGGATACATCTACCATTGTAACACCTGAACTGATCAGAAGAACAGGAGTGGACACAGCCTAGTTCATCACTTCCATCACCACAGTCGTCATCTGCAAATATTAATTTTTTTATTATTTTAAAGGATTAAAAATTTGAATAAAAGGTGTGAGGAGAAAAAGATATTTCTAAAAAGGCAAGAGAGAAATACTGTGCAGTAAATAAAATGGTACATTTACTGCCCACAGGCATATGGTTAAATTATTTCTAATGCAACTAATTCCTGAACTCTAATTTACCAACAGCACTTGACTCTCCATCATTTTGCCTAGTCTAACCCCGTACACTTATTCAGTTATTTAATCACAGATACCAGCAAGCATGAGAAGACTGTAGATTTTCTTCATTTCGTCAGTCATATGAAGGCTTCCAAACACAGTGGTTTTACTTTATTCTCGGTGATTCGTTAACTTAGACAGTTAAGTACACACACAAAGACCTCCATATAAACCAAAATGAAAACCTGATGTCAGAACTTCTTTTCAATAGTATTACAAATGTTGTTTGCATGCACAGTGCAAGGTGGAAAAAGATGGCAGTGCATAAATAAGGGTCGAATATAGTTTCTCGTTACTCTAATGTTATAGTCATTACAGCAATCTTAAGGCAATTCCCATCATTTGAATGTCATCGCCAAGGGAAGGAAAAGATAAGTATGACTAAAGGGTCTCCTTCCACAGAATTTCAGTAAGCACACTGTGATAATCTGGGCAATTTGTCTACCTATAGCTACGAATTCATGTCAGCCTCATAAAATTATAGTAATGTCAAATGCTGTGGTGGATGAAGAACCAACCAAATGTTATTAGGATTGGTATGACACCACTCCCTTATCACAAACTCTGAGAAAAGAATCATTTGACCAGCTGTCATTCAAATATGTATTCTTTCAGACAAAAGAAATCACTACCTTGTAAAGCCTTCGTGGCCTCCCTCCTGAGGGAGGCTATTTACTACATTGAACTTGCCACAAACAAAAAAATCAGAAATTTTGGTCACCAGAACAATTTTGTTTTCTAAAAGTAGAAAATACTTTCATAAGCGATAGCTTAGCTGCTTCTTTTTTTTTTTTTTTAATAATGTAAGTTTGCACCACACTTCGTTCTACAGAATATACTATTTGTAACTATTACTATACCCACTGCATCGTTCCTTCTATGAAATGTCAATATTGGCGCTTCCTAGGTCAGGTCAGTAGTTTAAAAATACTCTAATCTCCAACAACTTACAAACCAAACTGGCAATATCAGTGTCAGAAGAAGAGAGTATCAAAGCAATATTTAGGCAACATCTACCCTATTTGTTTCAGATATAGAACACTAGGTACTTGCCTGAATCACACAGCCATTTGCTGCTAATGCATCTTCCATTTTTGCAAATAAATTGAGATAGTGGCTCACACGTTGGGAATTCTGTGAAAGTGTTCAAAAAGAAAAAAAACACTCTTTAATGTATATCCTCTTTGGTAATATTCTTCTACCCTCTTATACACATAAATTACACCAGCATGTTGTATTAAACAATTTCACCTGCTAGGTACTCAATCTGGAGAGGAAAAAAGGTGAGACACCAAAAGAGATGAGAAAAAGGCTTTTAACTGTAAATACTACTTCAAACCTTACCCTTCCTCAACACTGACCATTGAAACGCATGATTCTCTGTCATCTGACATGCTCCTGTATTCTCATCAGATCACAGCTGTCTTTGCCACTAAGCATGCTAATATTTATGATTAATTATAGCTTGATGACTGATACAAACTGTATTTTCAATGTGTTTATTTATATATAAAAGTTCTCCAATCACAATAACACTGCCAGTAAAAGATGGGAAGTGGAAGACTACAAAATGAGAAGGTTAAGTACCAAGCACAAGAATAGTGAAGAAATGAAGTTACTCCACACTGACATAATAAAATCCAAAATTAAAATTTGCAATCATTTCCTCCAAGAATTCAAGTAAAAGCAGCAGAAAACTGAGATAACACAATTTATAGACTCATCTATATTAAACACAAAGTTTTTTTTTTTTCTATAATCTATTATGCTTCTGCATTGAAAAACTTGAATTTTTTCAGACTTCTGATATCTATGTTGTAGCTAGGTGTGTGCATTCATACCTTTAATGTGTTAAACAGTGCTTGCACTCATTCAGTTGGGAAAACACAATATCTACTTTACAAAACCTGGTAATTCATAGAAAACAATCCAAAGTCTAACCTCTTTCAAAAGGAATAAGGAGGAGCCTACATTCTCTATGCAGACATCAAGAGAATAAGACACCTCTCAGTAACCACTACCTTATATGCAAACCATATTCATATTCTCATACAATGAGTTGTTCTAGTGTTGTTGCAACTGAGCCAACACAGCTAAACTTCACAAATATTCTGACAATTAAGCCATGTAATTAGTCTGTACTGAAGGGTTTTTCTAAACTTCTAAAACATGCTGAATAAACATAACATTTCCTGAGGAAAAGAACTGAAATATTTAATCTATGAACTTCTGACTTGGGTTTGCAGCCTTTGGTGCAGAAAACGTTCTATAGTTAATTCAAAAGCTTAATTTTTTTTTGTGGGTTTGTTTTCTTTTGCCTTTTTTTTTTGTTTTACAGAAGCTCAGGGAAAGTTTGGCTTCGAAAGAAGTCACATATGAAGCACCAAATCAAACCACCTGCATCAAATAGTAAAATTTAGAGATCACCAAGAACATTGTAAGACTGAAGCAATCATTCTTTTGCTTCAACAGAAGAAAAGGGTGGGAAGAAAAGTTAACACTGATGAGAACGCTGTCAATTACTTCTAGAAAGTGGGGCATTTTTTGTTTAATATGAAAAGAGGCTATTTTTCTTGGGCAAAAACATTACACTGACAACAAAAAAACTGTTCCAAGACAAATAAGGTAGATGTGGAAGTACGATGGTACTTAGCTACAACATATGCCTTATGTGTTTCAACCAAAGCTGAAAGCAATTTTTAATTTCACTTTCTAGCTGTTCAATGATTCTTCTACAAATTTAACTCTTATATTAAATGTAATTTTCCGCTTTTCTGTACACAAATGCCTTCATGACTTAATCTGCTTTATGTTCATCTTTCTACCCATGACCTATATAGACACAGAAACTAATCAAAATGAGTTGCGATCCTCCTCACCACCACCCCCCACATCTCATGACTGTCAGCCCACCACAGCCCTTCCAAGGATGTGATGCAGTATCTCCAGTGATTGCTTCTCATAGCCCCAGTCTCCACCACCATCCACAGCTCCCTCACATCCCAGAGGACAGGCACAACACTTCCCCTCGCTGTCCCTGTGGTCTCCCCAGTACTCCTTTCCTTGCCCTATTTCACAGCAGAGATGTGCATCCTGCAGCTGATCCACAGCCATCCCTGCGCTGATCGCTCTGCAGACAGACAAAGCAAGAAGGTGCCTCCTGAGCTCACAGGGAAGTCTCTCAACACTGCAAATAGGGATCTCCTTTTTCTCTGCTATCCAGCCATCTTGTCAAAGCTCCAGTTCTTTGATGCTCTGCTACTCTTCTGTTAGTATTGCAAATAGTGTGACGACAAACTGATAAACAGATGGGCACAAAAAAATAACGTTTACTTTAGGAAAGTGGTAGAAAAATAAGGAGGGTCTCTTTTCAAATCATCTTCAGCAATGTCATACTTCTTAGTAAAATTGATTGTATCTTAAGAAAAAGTGTAAGCACTGTGGCACTGACATAATCTTTCCAGTCCAGCTGTACACCAATATAGGTATGCTTAAATTCTTGAATCAATAGGAGGCAGAAGTTATTCATAGCTGAAGACTGGTGCAGTTAAAAATCAATTATTTGTAATGGTAACAAAAAGCAAGCCATTATTTTATTTTTAATATAAAACCTTGTGACTATAAGAAGAATTTTAAAGTGCTTCATAGGAGAAAATACATATCAATAAATAGAATAGCTGAATAAATGCCATCAGCATGTCCATTATCCATCAAATTATAAGGCAGAACGAAAAATATTTGACACATTTGCACAACCACAGTGATCGACGATAAATAATCAAGATTCTAAAACATGAAACCTATGTAAAATATGGCCAAACTGAAAAACAGCAGGTGAAATCAATGCCGACTAAATGATCTGAAGAAACTTCCAGATCAGCTGACAGGATACCACACAAAACACATGGGAAGAAATTAAAAAGATGACATTAACATCTGTATATTGATAAGATGTCTAAGAACACAAGGTACAGCTAATCAGATAAACTACTCTAGTACCAAGTGCCATGCTGTAACATCACATAGGACGTCATAATTTCAGAGATTGCAAAATATAGTGAGTCCACTGGGATCACCTACTCTGCTTCCGTACACAACAGAACTTACCTGATTTGCAGCACGGCAATTAGAAGTCTACCTTAATAATAATATCATTTTCACTCACATAGTGATCTTACTTTGATTTAGATTCTATCTCGTCACCTATTTTGAAGTAACTGATCAGATATCAATTACTGTCAATACAAAATTAGCTTTCTTTTTTTCTGGTTTATGTCACCATTAAAAGAAGAGAAAGAAAACAATAAAAAAATAAGACAAGAGAAAACAGGTGAATATTGCAGGAAAAGTAACAACTATTTACATGCAAAAATTATGAGAAATCTTGGACGCAGTTATAGAAGGAGGAGACGCTGAGAACTACACATGGACTTAAAAAGTAACAATTTAAACTCAGCTAATGGGTATTAGCTAGTTGCCAGTCAGGAATAACTCAAAATTAGACAAAATTTAGGGATCATTAAGGTAATATTTTTATCACTTACACTGCTTTCATAGTTTGATTTTGATTAAGAAATAATTTATTTTTATAACAGTGAATCAAGTTAGGATATCAGCTATATCTGAGAAAAATATAGGTCTAAATACCAAGTACCCTAACAAGTACACTTTAGATTTTTATTTTTTTTGTGCACAACCTGTCACTTTGAGTTTACATGTTTGATGCTACTGAAATATTTAGTTCGCATTCTTTATGGAAAACTCTTGAAAAGTAATATCAGAAACATATCTCATTGTATTGCGACACACTTACTTGTATTAGTAAGTCAAATAACATCCCAAATATTGCCTTGCAAACAGGGAACACCCTGACACAGTATTTTGCAGACAGCTCATTGACCCTTTTGCCCTCAGATTCACAGCAGCTACCTGTGACCTGCCAAACAGATGAAGGCAGTCACGCGGACTTAGAAAAACCTTAATTGTTTGGGAGCAGCTGATGAGAGAGAGTGCGCTTCTCTGCAATATCTCAGCAAAGCGGCCATCAGCAGAGCTGCTGATACTCTCTCATGCTGTAACCAAGAAAGACTAATCATCTTCTGCAAGATACAACATCAAAACATCCTTCTGTTCAAACTTTAAACAGTCTGATTTTATTGACATCTAGAATATGGTGAGGGTGAAGAGGTATGTGGCCAAGATAAATATCAATTTTCGAGGGTCACAGTATTTGATCATGTGCTGCAAATTAAAAAAGTGTTAAGCTGACTGATCTGCATGTTTGGTAACATAGTTAATTCATTAATAGAAAATGCAGACATTGCTTTGGGTTTATTTATTAATCAAATGAATTATATTCGCTACTTCGGAAAGAATATTATCAATTCATGTAAAACCAAAAAGGTCCCTCAAATTTTTTCTATATGTTCGTTTCTGTCAGTCTCAAAAAAAGATCCTTATATGTTTAACTTTTTGCAGAATAATTTTACTGTTTTCCCCCCAAAAAAATTTACTTACCACAGGATGTCATTTCATCGGTTTCATCTCCACAGTCATCCTCCCTGTCACACAGCCACGACGTTGGAATACAGCGTCCATTCCCACAAGAAAATTGGTCGACCTGACACGTTCTTGCTGTCAAGACAAAACACTCCAAAAATGCAAGGGAAATGGACCAAATCTGTTAGGTCTCTTGGTGCATGTCTGTACGCAGAAGTTGCAGGTCTGGAGGGCATCTCCTGGCCTGCTGCAGATTTTGCCTGACCTGACTAAACATCATTCACCTCTTTTGATTTCAGAGAAAATCGACGTCATCTGCAGGACTCTGTTCTACCTCTGTTATGTAGAATTCTTAGCAATTTCTTCAATATATGAGAACATGAAATTTTATATGCAATTGTACAAAACTAAGTGGTAGAAGAGTATTAATCTTTGATAAAATTAGTGCTAGAGTTGAAGTCAACAAAAATCAGGGCATAACTTAGAATATTAATAAATTGTATTTTGTAACATAAACAACAATCTAGTCAGATTCATATTTACACACAAAAATGGTAATATAGGATGTGTATGATGTGCCTCCCTGTTCTTAGAATCTTTGCCTTTACAAATATTCAACTGTAATTATCATTTAAAGGAAACGAGGTAAGTTTTTCTGCCGAAGAAAAAAATATCACTAATAGAAATCATGCTATGTAACTACATAAATTACTTTAAAAGCTGATGAACAGTAAAACTTCAATAAAAAGCTAACATATAAAACTGACATTACCTGTATTTTTTTATTTAAAATGTGAAACCATAACTACAATGCCAGTGACAGTGACACAGATTCTGATTCCAAATTTAAGCTTTTAGAGTTCATCTATATGTGGTTCCACACTTTAAATAAATGATTGATATATCAGAAACCCCAATAATCCAAAGATTATTTCTTCATTTGCTGTTCTCATTTACCATTTTCCTTTTTCTGCATAGAAATAGCCCAAAATACAACAGCAGAATATAATTTTAAAATATTTCAAAGAAGTATTTTTTTAAACATGAATAGAGTTTTCCACTGCAGGAACAAAAGGAAAAACAAGAACGCAAAATTCAACCCATAGCCAACTGACACAGGGATGCAAAATGTGGTCTTCAAATCAGATTCTTAGCCTACAAGCACACAGATGACTATCAAAGAATATCACGAAGCATTACAATCCGTGCTAATACTGCAGAGGTGATACGACTGCGTTTGTGCTGGAGTGCTTTTAGCCAGACCGCCCAAGTAACAACCAGAACAGGTTATGATACATACGAAAATTTACATCAAGGAAAATGAGTTCAGGGTGTATGTTAATATACATTGTATGCTGTCTATCAATGCATTTCAGTGTAACATCATCTGTAAAGTCCTTAGCTTGTTGATGCCTGATGCTTTGTATATCAGATATTTAATGCTTGCTCAGTGTACTCTACCGACAAGCACTAAACATCACATTCATACAAGCAAAGGACAGATTTGGAGCTCCATGATTTATTGCAGTGGAGTAAGTAAACAATCTTCATCTTGGTATTTCCTTAAAAATCCACTATACCGTTAACAGCTTACAAATGAAAACAATTTCAAGCAACCAAGGGGAAACTGAATAACTAATTATGCTTTTGTCAGCATAAAATCAAATTTAGTAGTGACATAGCACTCATCACAGCATGTTAACAAACAAAATTCTAACTGCCAAAAAAGATTTAGCAGGGACAAGTTTGTACCTAAGCAGTGCTTTGACAGTCAACCCATATGGATAGATTAAGTGCTGAATTACTTTGGAAAGCACAGTAAAGCATAAGGATTAAGTAAAACGTAATTTGTATTCCAGCCTTAGTGGCATCAAAATCTGAAGTAATTTAAAATGGCAATAATCAGATTACTAGTAGCAGATTGGTTCAGTTCAGAACAGTCTTGAACTGTTTATGAAACTGGAGTTTGTGAACTTTTATGCACAACCAAGTAAAATTTTTACCTGCACAGGTTTTATTTGATTCGTCTTCATTATTACCACAATCATTAGCTCCATCACAAAGCCACCTCTTGGGAATGCAGCGATTGTTTTGGCACTTAAACTGATCATCAGGACAACTATGATTGACTGGGGAGAGAAAAAGAAAATATTTTTCCTAAGAAAATCATCAGAGAAAAACAGCTGAAAATACATTAAGTGGTATTCCCTTGTGATGCAGTTAGTATGGTTATCCCATATATCTAATCACCATGATAAAAAAATTGTTCAGCAAACCAGCCAACTAAAAAATACTACAGTACTTCAATCATAAATTAAACAATAAATAGTAAAGATTCTCCTATCATACTAGCACTAATATGGAGATCCTCTTCTATTTACTACTAGGTGATAAAAGCATTTTACAAGATTATTATTTCCTTAAAGAAAAATATCCTCAATCACGTTTTATCAATGTGATGAGGTTTGCAAACTGAAGTGCATATAAACAAAAGAAAACACCAAAGCTAACGGATATAAGTTGCTAAGCGCATACCCAAAATACTGTACCACAGCGATCAGGGATTTGGGCAGGTTATAAAATGCTTCCAAAATGACGCACATTACTGCCAATGGCCACACATAGATCTGCTGTTTACTTACCATGAAATTGTAGGTGTCAAGAAGTGAAATATGCAACACAGCGTAAAACTGACAAATAATCTGGTATTCCAGAGCGCACATATCTCTCAAACCTATTTTTGTTAGCTATCAAATATCATGGGAAAGATGAACACTGAACGCATAGAAATTATGTAAATACTACTGGTCTGCTTCTGCAGGTGCGGTAAGTACGTATGTTCTGCTTCTTTTATGCTAATAACAAGCTCTATTACTAGCAGATCTTCCTAATCTTGATCTACACAAGAGCGGTAAACCAGACACAGTTTCAAATGCTAGGTTAAAAATAATCTGAAGCTATCTTCCACCCACTAAGCCATTCACAGTCTCTTTTTCAAAGCCTAACATATATCTGGAAACAAACCGTATTTAAAATGAAAGGACACCTTGCAGGCTTATCCTTGACATTTCAGTAGCTTTTATCTTTGACCTTTCCACCTATTCTTTCTATTGAAAACAACACAAAGCAAGTGTGGTATCAATAGCATATGAACCCTTCAAGAGTCTGTTGTGTGGAGGGTGCAAGAACACTGTAAGTAAAGATTAATTAATAATCTGACCGGAAAGGCATTCCAAGTCTCATAACACTTATGAAGCAACCTAATTTGCAATGTGACTGGAGAACAAAACTGTTGTCATCCATGTAATAAAATTAAAAATGGAAAACTTCATTTTTAAAAAACAAACTTCAATACTAGACATAGATATTCTTTTCAACGGTAGTTAACTTTTGCTCATATATATTTACTAATTTGTAATGACTACTACATGGAGCTTTCAAAATGCCCAAATGCAGGAAAAAAAGAAAAACTATGTCACAGCCATACAGAAAAAGAGCCAGGCATTGCAGAGAATCACAAGCTCAGTACGTATCAGCAACATCAGGCCAGTGTGAAGCTGGCAAGATTCACCCAGGGATGTATAAACAGGACTATCAGCCCTCACAGACTACTTCTCTCAGCCTAACCAGCTTCACAAAGGCCTCAGAAGAAGCACATACATCTGGTTTTGGACATCCAACCCCAAGGATCACTTGGCAAAGTTCAGAAACGAAATGAAATCTAAAAAACCGCATAGTCTACAGGGGGAAAAGAATACAGCTTAGAGCTATTTTGTCTCAAAGAGATAAGAACGAGAGCCTATGATAAGAGTTTTCAGACACAGAACAATGCTGGACAGCAGAAAAGTGTATCAGCTCTTCATGTCTACAACTGATAGGGAAAAAAATTAATGTATTGTCATTTCAGTAAAGAAGATTTGGTTAGAGAAATAATCTAATGATAGAAACAGGAAGCACTGGAACAAACTGAGTAAGGAAAGGAATTTTCACTGCTGCAGCTCTAATTTTATAGCAGGCTACCTAAATACCTTCCAGGAATGACACTGATACGTAATTGGGATGTTTTCTATTATTTTTCATTTCATCTTCAGGACTCCTCTAGAGCAAAAAAAATCAGGTCTAGTAAAATAGTACTTTTAAAGACACAGTACATCTAATTTAAAAATGGAAGCACGGGGGGTTGGTTTGCTTGGTTTTGGTTTGCTTTTTTAGGGTGGTTTGTGGTTTTTTGGGGTTTGTTTTGGGGCATTTTTTGACCTGTTGAAGTCACCTAGTCTAACCCCCTGCTCAAGCAGGGCCAACTACAGGAGGCTCCCCAGGACTGCCTCCACGTAGGTTTCGAATACCTCCACAGACAAACTCCACAATCTCTCTGGGCAACCTATTCCAGTGTTTGATTATCCTCACAGCAAATTTTCTTGTGTTCAGATAAAATGTCATGCACTTCATTTTGTGTCCACTAGCTTTTGTCCTGGTAGTGGGCACTACTAAGAAGAGCCTGGCTCCCTGTTCAGTCCATCTTCTCCCGTCCCATACACATTGGTAACATCCCTCCTGAGCCTTCCTTTCTGCCTTGGCTGAAAAACCCCAGCTCTCCCAACTTCAGGGAAAGATGTGCTAGTCCCTTAATCATCTCAGTGTTTTAGTCTTTGTCATCATCTTAGTCCTTCCTGGACTTGCTCTGATAAGTGTCTCTCTTTCTCGTACTGGGGAACTCAGAACTGGACACAGTCCTACAGATACGACCTCATCAGGGCTGAGTAGAGCGGAAGGATCACCTCCCTCAATCTGCTGGTGATGCTCTTCCTTAAACAGCCCAGGATGCTCCTGGCCTCTTTGACACCATGAGGTGAATTGCTGGCCAGTGGTCATCTTGTTGCTCACCAGGACCCAAGGTCCTTGTCTGCGCAGCAGCTTTCTAGTTGGATGGCCCCCAGCATCTACTGATGCCTACAGCTACTGCTCCCCATATGCATTTCTCCTTGCTGAATTTTACCACTTTCCTCTCCATCCAGTTCTCCAGCCTGTCAAGGTTCCTCTCAATGGCAGGACACTCATCTGGTGCATGAGCCACTCTTCCCAGCTTCATATCATCTGCAAAATTGCTGAATATGCACTCTGTCCAAATCATTAATGAGGAGGTTTCTGGCCCCAGCACTAACCCCTGGGGTACGCTGCTAGCAACAGACGTCCAGTTGGACATTGTCCCACTGATCACAAGCCCCAAGGCCTGGCCATTCAGACAGTTTCCAGTCCCTCTCACTGTTCACTTACCTAATCCATCCTTCGTCAGCTTGTTTATGAGGATGTTACGGCAGACAGTGTCAAAAACCTTACTAAAGTTGAGGTAAACAATATCCAGTGCTGTTCCCTCATCCACCAAGCTAGTCACATCACTGTAGAAGGGTACGGGGTTGGCTAAGCATGACTTCCCCTGCGTAAACCCATGCTGTAGTCCTTCATGTGTTTGGAAATGGTTTCCAGGACTAGTTGTTCCAGCACTTTCCTAGAGGTTGAAATGAAGCTGGCCCTGCTTTGTGAAGGTTGGATTAGAGATATTCTGAGGCCCCTTACAAGCTGAATTATCCTGTGACCCTTATGAAAAAGTGCAATAGTGGGAAACAAAGCAAAAAATATCAGCATTTAAAGAATCAGAAATGATGATGTCGAAACCAAAAGATGACAGCTCTTGTACTATGCTATGAAACCAGTACATAAGTGTCATTAGAAAGGACTACTATTATTATATGCAAGAAAAGAAGAATATGAAAGTTACATGAGTGACTTACGGATTATCGCTTTTGTTTGACTCCCCTCAGACTTACATTATTTTGTTTCCATTTTTTCAAATAAAGTATGAATTGTGGGTTAAAATCTAAAAGCATACATACAGCAAATTTCAGAGCGCTCATCACTGCCATCCAGACAGTCATCATCCCCATCACAGCGCCAGCGATCCTGGATACAGCGCTTATTGTTACACTGAAACTGTTCAGCTTTGCACAACTGCGGTAGCACTTCTCCATGTTTAACTAGGAAAAATATCCAAGAAGCACATCTATTTTACCAGCTTGATATATACAGAATGCAATGCTATGCCTACATAAATAGATGTAAATACTTGTTAACACTCTTCAGAATGTTTTTTAGTAAACTTTGCATATTTGAGGTAATTCCACCTGAAGCCTGTAGCAGCACGCATATCTGAGTGTATGGTTGAGGTAATATATTTTTAATAAATGGTAGAACTCAGAACAGAATGGCACTCAAACTGTTTTTTATATTGGTGCTTAGATGATAGTGTAAAAATACATGTTTAAAATATTGCAGTGCCTCATCAACAGTGAAAAAAAGATATTCTTACAGACACAGATCAAATTCCGGTGCACGTTAAAGGGCTAGAAAATGATTACTGAAAAGCTGATTCTTGTATCCAAGCAACAACCCAAACACCTGCATTATGCACTGGTACAGACTCAGCAAAGAAGAAAGGATAAAATTCTACTGAGGTAGAATTAAGTAGCAAGCTATAAGCTTATTGATAAATCCAGACAGATAAATTTTGCAACACGAGGTTCTGAATGCTTAATGTGCCAATACCACACACCACTCTATGACTATGAGGAACACCAAAGTCCTTGGAAAGAGCCGGGCAGTGACGTGTGTTGGTGAACAAGCAGGAAACCTGCTTTATTCAGACCTGAAAGTGTCTAACCTCTCTTCCTAACGCCTACATTCCATCTTACCAGTAAGAAGTCCACCTTCCACTATTTTCTGCTAAAAATAAAAATAGTTTTCTTTAGCAACAGTGATGGCTCTGCCAGCCACGCATTTGGGTCAAATTCAAGGTAACTGCAAGCTCAATAACCTTCATCATGTTATGAAATAATCCTTACGCTTTACTCGTCTCTGCTAGACTTATTGCTGGAGATCTAGGTAAAGTTTTACAAGCTACACTTCATGAAATAGATCAATGAGATTTACAAAGAAAAAAAAAAGGAGAATTTTGAGTAAGTCACAAATATTAGATCTAAATATTAAAAAAAAACCCTTTACTATGTGATGAGCTTTTATATTTTATTGTAAATCCCACACTTTAATACTAACACTTTTTTTTAATGGCGTTTCAATGAAGATATCCATGGAAGTGACGCAACAAAAAGTGAAATTCGCATAGTCTGTGTCAGGACCTATTATATATAAATTTATCTGCTTGACACGTTTTATGAACAGTTTCAGCATGAATATTTTCTATGTCAGGCTTTAATTTAGGATACTTAGTCCACATAATAATCTGAAACCAGTTTATATAGGTTTACTCACATTTTCTGGTATTTCTGATATTCTTTGAAAGAGGTCAGTGGAACATGTAAGTGATTTATGATATCAGACATTATAAAATATTATCTAACACATTTTGTCCTCAAATATTGTGTACTTAATATTTTGTCTTTTTTGAAAAATCTTTACTATATTTAATAAACTCTCTTCAATCAGAATCTTTCTTCAAGGAATATTTCTTTGCCTTATAGAACTGCAAAAAGCCTCCAGGAGACTGCATTTCTTGTTTTATTTTCAGATTTTACTTGACCTCTTAACAGTAGCATCAACTCAGATATCAATTAAAAATCTTACTCATGCAGGTTGTACTGTTTTCCTCCAGAAGCTGATTATCAGCACAGGCACAAACTCTGCCTCCAGGAATGGCTAAACAAAGAGTGCTGCAGCCTCCATTATTAACACGACATGCATTATCACCTGTGAAAATAAAAAAAGCAACTTTAAAACTAACAGCTATGCTAGAAGAAGACTTTTTTTTTTTTAGAACATTAGCACACAAAGAATTATTTATAATTATTTTTCTCTTATTTTAGGGACGCATTATTCTCATCGTTTGGTTACTACAGGTTATAATATTTAAACAATTTTAGTTACAGGCTGCAATAACCGTAATAATAATAATAATAATAAAAAAAAAACAACTACACCATCAGCTCACAACATTCTATCTCCCTTTTTTATGAGAACAAATATTACACATTATTATTTAATCTCACGCAGCTACATGCATCTAGTAGCTTTAAGAAATTAAACAGCATATAAAAGAATGTTCTGAAGTATACTGGCATCTGCACATGTTAAAACAACGTGACTACAAATGTAGACTAAGAAAAAAAAAGAAAGGCAATAAATTAAAAGTCTAATGAGATCAACAGCAGATAGAATACAAGGCAGATATTCCACTACTCTTTTCTGAAAGCATCTGTTATTTTGCTGCCTTCTTTTTCTGTGTTATTGTTTCTTCCCCAACACTGTACATCGTGTACACAAAGATATTGACAGCTGTCAGGTGCTTTAATCAGCTACCAAGGACTGCTGCATCTTCACTGCCTTGTTCTTTTGGAAAGCAGACTTAAAAGCAAAGCCCACTGAAGCAAATGTTACGATTCCTGTTTCTGTCACTTTGGTCATGACCTGATTGCTCAGATATGCACTGCTGAGGACATTCAAGGGCTCAGGACCAAAGCTCTGTTAATTTCAAGTGTTGGTGATAACTGACTGTGATCAGACAAGCTACAAAACTTCATGTCTGCTGAAACTTTGAATTTAAGTTATTTTTCTTCATCTTCCTGTCCTAGTAAAAGCAGATGTTCCTTTCCTCCACACTTCCTTTTTAGGTGTACAAAACACCAGCTTCCTAGGTTGAAACAGACTCCACACAATTTCCTCTCCTCAAAGCACTACCACTTCTCTTTTCATTGAAAATATAATACTAAATTCTCACAGAGATAGATACAGACACGCATATTAACCTGTCCTGTGAGAGCCATAGCTGCATGTGCAGGGAAGCATTTTCAAATTATGAAATAAACATCAGATAACTAGCAAATAATTTCAGATTTTGAAAAATTTCAAGTTTTAAGATGCATCTCAATACATCTTACGCTACAGTCCTTGAACATTTCATAATAATCTATTCCCAGGTTTTTTTCTGACCCAGCACACATCACTTCTTAGAAGCAAACCTGTCCACAGTTCATTAAAACCCCAATGAACTTTCAAATAAATTTGTGTAAAATAATTAATACAAGATTCTGTAGGCCACTGTGGTACTTGTCCTTTCAAGCAGGGTGTGAGGGAGACGGCAAGAACACAGCTGTATAAACACAGAAAACTGGAAATCTCTATGAAGTGGGAGGGCTAGATCACAGTTTTAGATAGAGCAGTTAAATTTAGACTAGGCACTTAAAGTACTTTATTAAATCTTGACTTCATGTTTTAGACTAGGACCTAAAACAAAAATCAACTCCATTGTTATATATGTGCTCACCAAAACCCAAATAATGTGAACACAACATCAAAAGAGAGATGTATTTCCATCTAAATCTTGGAAAACCTCAGATACACCACCACCTCAGGAAAAAGTAGCCTTGAAACTCTCTACCTCTTTACAGGGCTACTCATTATGCAAATCAAAGGATGGCAGTAACGCAAAGATTTGAGATGATATCAGAAGCTACCAAAACAAACAAACCACAACACAATCTTCAGAAGTGAATCCAGAATTATAGAGCACAGGTCAAAGAGATTTGCAATTATTTAATTAAAGAATATAGATGAGTTTGTCAGATCACTAAAAAATGACAAGGCTATAAAATAAAAGTCTAAGATAAGTATAGAAAACTATTTGAAAACCCATGATGATTCTGAAGCCGAATGCAAGCCTAAAACAAACAAAATAAAAATTAAATCACTAGATCAAAGTCAACTGGTCTGTCTTGAAGATTAAAGGTTCCTACTTAACCTCATAATTGGGATGACAAGCTACAGCAGAGTAGGTTACTTGCTAAGTGATAAAGGAGAGGATGACAACAAGGAAAAAAACAAGTAACAAGAGTTGAAGCAACAAGATCCTAGATAAACAGATTTGTAAAGTGAGCTTTAAGTGAATCTTGAACTTGAAGGTGTAATGAGACCTTCAGTCTCGTCAGTCTTGCTGGAGACTCCTAGCCTCAAATGTCTCCTGAAATGCAGCACAACAAAAAGATGAAGTGTCTTTACTGAGTAAGCTGTGGAACTCATTTAGCTACCAAGTATTTATGAAATTAAATTTCCTCAACTGCTGTTCATAACCGCTATTTTATATGTGTGTTCTTAAAATAGTCCCAAAATTTTAAAACTACTTTCAAAGTTGTTATCATAGATTTCATATTTTTGGAAGCTTTTAAAACAGCTGCTGCCCTGCCACTTGTATATGATTTAAATTCCACTTTAATCTGCTAAAGATTAGGCCAGAGCTAAAACAACAAGGTGCATGCATCTCAGTCATCATTCTGAGAAAAAAGAAAAATTAGGGAAATCATATGCCTTTAATCATATAATTTAAAAGATTCTCTGAAGTATTTATTACTACTTAGAAATTATTATACTTCTATGTTTTCATGAGTATTCATTTCTGTTTGTACCTTCCCATAAACCTAACCTCAAGCACTGCTAAAGTTGTGTAAGCCTACTTTTAGGATCATACTACACATATGAAGAGCAGCACCCTGAGGCTCAAGCAGCTCTTTGCAATCTGAGGAGTTAAAATACCAACTGATTTCAGAAGATGCTATTTTAACTGCTGTAAATGGACTTGCACAAGAATTCCTTACACACGAACAGCAACCTCCCCTTCCATAGCAAGGAAATGCCCATAGCCTTGGCAGGTTCATATGCTGACCGTAAATCTGATTCCTATGATTACTATACCTCCCACCACCTCCCCATTTTTTAAGTATTCCTGATGCATGTAGACCCAAAGACTACACCAAGGAATGTAAGATGAATTCTAATCTCTGAAAGCAAGGAAAAAAAGTTCTTCTGCAATAGGATCACTCCTCATGAGATACAAAGACAGTGAAAAACACCTCTTTTTAAGGAGAGACCAAAAGAAGCTTAACGTTGCTACCCATAGCAAAGCAGGATTGGCACAGTCAAGTATCCTGTAAAAGAGCTCCTAATACAAATGCCAGTCTCAATTCAGCCATGCCAAAATGAATTGACATGGTTTCTGCTTGTACAGAGAGTAACAATAACAGCGGCATCAAAACACTAACCTCAAAATATCAGAGCCAAATGTTTCTAAGGGACACGTGCATAAGTTATAAAATACAACTCATACCATAAAATGAACTACTATGGTTTTCTCTGTACCACATGGTTCAGCTTTGATCTTGCTCTTTCAGCACAAATATACCAAAAAAACCCAAAACCTAGCTTCACTTTCTTTAAAATAAATGCTTATGCTCCTCCAGGAGAAATGCAAGATCTGTCTCACTGAGCATGACATAAAGGGAAGATCCTGAAAGATGCAGTTAGCTTACAAAATTCCAATTGCAGTTTCAAACAAAGAATGTAGTAATGAAACAAATTCTATTTCTCAAGATTTAAGCTCATTCAGCTAAAAATATCTAAAAGGTAATATTTTAGCCTTGTATCTCTGGTGTTAACTTATTTACAAGCTAATAGCAACTGCATTAATTTTTAAATCTCCCTTTTTTCTAAAAATAAAGGAACTTCCTCAGTACCAAATCAAGCAGCACAAGTACTAAGTATTTAAAGCAATCGCCACAGCCTCTGTTAGCAGACCCAGTTCAAAGCATTGTGAAATTTGGCCAACTTGAGGATAAGTCTGGGGGTAGGTTTTGCCTCAAAAAAACCCCAAACCCAACAAAACCCCCCAAACACACTGTGTTTTCACATGACTTTGGAAGTAAGAGTGAGTACCTGAAAAGCATCTGTCATAAGGGACACACTATTACAATGACCTTGACATACTACAGTTCGGTTTAGGTGTTGAAAATTTAGATGTTGCAATAACAGAAAGGAGAAACTTTCAGCATTGCCTCCACACTCATAAAACCAGAAACAAGTTGGCTCTCTGGACGTCAGCACTCCATAATCAAGTGTCAATCTCAATGGCTTTCCCCAAGAAAGTCTAGCTGGACATATAAAAATATCATGCAGCAGGAAAGGGAATACTTCGTATAAACACATTGTAAAGAAAACCACTAAGCTTTTCAGTGGGACCTCAGAGGATTAAGTGAGACATTGTAAAAAAAGTTTTTTTTAAAGGAAAAACAAACTGAAAGATGCACTTTTAGATAGAGAAGTCTTTGTGTTCTCCAAGAAGTGTTAGTTACATATCTAACTCTTTAAATACAGTAGTTTTAAATGAAACGTAAAATTAAACAACCTTTTACACGCACATATTACATACCAAGTATTTTGCCTATACCCAGATGCAATTCCCATTTTATACTTTAGCACCATTTTGAAAACTAAACTTTTCTTCCCTCTGTAAATCACCAGCTCTTTTTTTGCTAGACAGAAAAAAAAAAGGTAAGACTAGAGAGAAGTAAAACAATAAAACAATATTTAGTATGTATGGTATAGAAAACCTCTGAAATAAACCTATGCAAAATATTTAGCCAGTGTATGCTGGGAAAATATTCACTATACTTTATTTTCATATACACATGTACTATTTTTGTATACACACAGAGAAATGTACGTGTACACATTCAACATATAGGTATATACCTATTACAAATACAAAGGTTAAAGAATCGACAGGAATAGGACTCTGTACCCACATCCAGATCTGAAGGTGATGATACTGCGAAAATAAAATTGGTCTTTATGCATGGGGACAAAGTACTCGTCATAGGTCCTGTAAACTTTAGATAAAATTAAAAAAATCACTTTTAACAAGCATATTCTAAATTTTATCAGTACTAAGTACCATTCAGATAAATGGTGAAATTTACATTCTGTTACTTTTTTGGTTCAAGTACAGAATCAAATACAGCTGGATTGCCAACACCTCAGTGTTTCTGATTTTCTATAGGAAATAGAAATCTATTATTATAGATAATAAAAAAATGATTATCTTTAAAATTAATGAGATCTATAGACATTAATACAGCAATCTTTTGAACAGTATTTTATTTCTACTAATTCCTTACATTTTCGGTTTTATGTTTGGTAGCAGACATTGACCAGAACTAAGTTTTCATTAAGAAGAGCAAAATACTCCACGACTCATCTGAATCCTGTACACAGTAAATGGATTCCAAAGTTTTCTTCAGTGAAATACATTTATAAATTTACCTGTATAGTAGCAATTGCATTTTCTAAACTCCATCCATGCAAACCTATGGCCTTTATCTCATTTCTCTACTGATATAAGTAGCAAGAACTGTGGATTTTTCCATTACTCTGAAAGGCCACTTACTCTGATTCTGTGTAACTGCATCAGGCACTTTTAGGAGAGTAAGTCATATGGTGTTGATGTAGACCAAGATGGGGGAGAAAGTTACAAAAAGGAAAATACAGACAGGACCTATGATCTTATTTAAGAAAAGGTAAATGTAATAATATATTTTATGTTTATGAGCCAATGTGTATCTGTTATCTATTTTATACTTTCACAGTATGTCTGACACACAAGAAAAATTGTAATAAAGGTAGTGTAAATACACAGAAGAAATTCAGATTTATACTATGGTATAAATGCTATGTATTTATATAAATATATATATATATAAATAAATACTATATAAATACAGGTATAATAGTATGATTCATTTTTTAGTAAGTATGCGATGATCAATTTCAAGATCAATGGAATGAAACATTGGAAAGTATCTCTCATGCCATAAGTCATCTTTTTTATCCTATTGTTGTTCATCTAGTCGCCTCAAAATACCAGGAGACTGTAAGGGAAAATATCCTTTTAAAACAGACGTTCGGAGAAATTGTATGTTGTAACTACCTTGCTGTTTACGTGGATCATAAATCTGGAGCCCAAACAGAGGTGGTCTCTCACTTCTTAGCAGTGTCACATTCCTTGTACCCAGATCCAACTGGAAAATTGACCCATTCATATAATCTGTCCAGTAAACATAATTTCCATGATGTGACAGTCCAAAAGGATGATTCAAATCTTTTCCACTGTAGACTACCTACAATTAATCAGTGGTAGGTGAGCATTAGCAAGGTTAAAGTAATTATTAATTTTTCTTAGAATACAGCGTAGAGAACATAAAATGGGAAATAGGAAAACTGAAATAAGCACTGTGTCCAAATGTAACGACTTCATGCAATAAAATCAAATACAGAGTATAAAGCCATTTTATGCACCAGCATCAATATCTAACTTCAAAGCTGTGTATAAATTGAAGTGTCCCCTGTCAGATAATGCAAAGAAATGTGGGTGACCAGACAATCATTATGTTCAGTTAATACATACCTTCTTCCCTAACAAGTAAGCATGGTTGTTTACATAACTTTGCCTATCTGTCAAGTATATCAAATATTTGTTTCTTTTAAAGCAAAGAATAGTCTGTATGAGCTGCTTGGCATTTGTTGAAGCGTGAAGTAAGTGGATAGATTCCTTATTTATTTCTGTGAACTTCCTCTCTAGTTTGGGTTGTGATAACTTAAAAAAAAACAAACAAAACACATGCCAAAGTTTGTCCCCAAAAGAAGACAAATTTTCTTCCACGAACCTTCTACTTCTGGGACATTAACTCATAAAACTACAAATTACATCCCAAATCCTGTCTTGATTTTATTGGCTATAGAAATGTTCTGAAACCATGTCATTTGCTATAGCTGTGGTCTCAGGACTCCTGCACAAGGACTGCAACTATGACTATACAAAAGCTGTCGGATAAAGAGGAACAGTTTAAAAATATTTTCAATCCCTACAGAATGAAAACACAACTTCAAAAACAGTCTAAACTTACCATTCAGTAAATTAGCATAACTAGAATAATTTACTTTAAAATGACATAGAAAATTGCAGAATTCTAAGTCATTTACTTTTGGGAGCCCTGCCTTTATACATCATCATAGGAGCCGCAGTGTGGACTGACGAAGTTCCAGTCGTCTTCTGCTGGCTGGGGTCCTTGCCTGAACTACTGCCCCACAGTGTATTTCTGTCTTGCCTCTAGGAAGAAGGGAGCAGCTCCTCAGATGTCCTACCTTGTCTCTATTTAGAGACACAAACCCAAGAGAACAAGCAGATAAAGGCCACTAAAATACAACTACTATGTGTGTGACAAACCCTTTTGCCCTTCAAATTTTCTTTTTGGCCTTGGAATTCTTTCGGTCAAAGCTCCTCATGTCAGTTAACTGCTACTGATCAAAAGTAATCCGTCAGTCAATCATACATCACGTACTCATGGAATTTTTGTAGGACTTCCCCACCCCCAATATCTTCATTATACTGACACTTACAGAAATAAAGATGTTACTGACCCAGCTACATTTTGAACAAAAAAATCCTATAATAAAGAACAAATTATTCAGTATCAAAAGCAAGTATCTTCTAGTTATTTTTGGCTACTGAAATTTCATTTAAATAGTTATGCATTTTACTTAAATCACAGGATTACAGAAAAACACTTTTTTACAAAAAAACAGAACCATTCTGTGACACACTTCAAAATAAAACCTGTAAAGACAGGTGCTTCTTATTATTCACCAGTTCTGGTGGGAGGCAAATGCAGCAGTTCTCACTAGTCATCCACGGGTTATCCATGGCAGCTGTATTTAACCTTCCTAGAACTCTTCTGTCCAGGAACTTTTCAGGAAGTCTAGTATCACTAGTAGACAAGTATCTCTAATTAAAAAATGTCTTTCTGACAATGTGCTTAGCCCCCTCCCCGCTCCATTGTAGGACCATAAGGGATTTGGAGCAAAAGTACAAGCGCTAAATGTAAATCCCAACTGAGCCATTATGACAAACTGCAACATGCTACAGCATTGGTACATGCTTAACAACAGATTGCTCAAAATAAAGGATTTTAAAAGCAATATTAAAGCAATATGACATTGTACAGGGATGAGTTCCAGGGAGGACTGTGTCTACAGCTACTGCTTTCAGTACTAAAGACCTGAGTATTGGTGCTATCAAGGCCATCATACAGAGGGAATCACGACCAAAGGATACAGAAGAAGAGACAAGACATGGACATTCTGTGACAAAATCCTCCCACAGAAGGACTTAATGCCCACCCTTCTCAATTAATGACAAAGTTTAATTTGTCAGGGTACTATTTTTACGAAGCAAATGCTAAACCTTCCCCAAATCACTAGACTCCAGTCTAAGCTTTAACTGGTTTCCAGATGTCTGTTCTGTGCTTGCTACCTCTACAAAACACAGAACTTGTATCTAACTAGTATACAGACTTGTATCTAACTAGTACAGCCATCAGTAGCAACTAAAACAATCTCTCTCCAGCTTTGACTGCCCTTGTTGGGTGCTCCCCCTCCGCACACTACCACAAATGCTCAAACGGGGCACTGAGATTCATCGGAAGCAGCTTATCCAGTGAAGGGAAATGAAAGCCTCCCTCTGGCAGAGCCGAAAGAAGTTTTTTTCCTACTAAAAAGCTCCATGTAGCTTCATGCCTCAATCAAAATGTAACTCATTGTCACATGAGAAAAACATTAAAAAAAAATTTACAAAGAAAAAAATCAACTTATGTCACTTTCTAAAAGATGAAAATTTTAAGCTGTATTATTGTCTCCTACAGGAGACCGCCAGCATTGCTTGTTTCCACAGAGATGACACTGGACATGCCTCAGGGTTATGTAGACTTTAAAAAGCTTGAAAAGTATTTTTAACATAACACAATAAAATCCAGGGTAAGAGCATGCCTGTGGCAAAACAGCAGTATTTTTCTTTTACCTTTCTCTCAGTTCCATTCAAAAATATCCTTTCAATGTGATCATAATAGGCATCACACCAGTATAACACATTGGCTTGATAGTCCAGAGTTAAACCATTTGGCCACAGCATCTTTGATGTCACAAAAATCTGACGACTGTAGCCATCCATCCATGCCTTCTCAATTCTTCCCACACTGTCATCTATTTCATCTTCTTCCCAGTCTGTCCAATACATCCAGCTATGAAATTAAAAAAATGAACATTCAGATTCCATTTTAATAATCTGAATTACACTGTAGACTTTTAGCAGAAGTTCACCAGCGTGTATCCACAAGCCAGAGCGATTTAGACTTTTGCACATTTTCTTCCACTGTTATTTCTACAATAATATTTACTTTCACTGTGTACTGGATGCTGCTGAAATGACACAGTGCTTAGCTCATATTGTAATCAATTACGTGAATATCAAGTGGGCTAACTGACATGAGAAGTGAAATAATTGGGTAGGACCTTATTTAATCACACCAGAATTATGATTTTCTTTTTTTTAAACCAGCAACTTTATTGACTTTGTCACAAAGTTCAAACTTCTACTGTTTTTTTTCTTGAGCCAAGTCTAATTTGCCTTTATGATGCAAATCTGTTTTTTATTATGCTTAATACTATCAAAAAAGCTGCAATACATGAATTAATTGCACTCCAATTTAATAGCTACAGGATAACCTTGACATTCTGTGAACTTCACACGCCGCATGAAAGCAGCAAAGTTACTCAAAAAACTATTATGTCCACGCTCTCCCTCACAAAAACATTTAGAAAGATAGATGGCTATAAAAATTGTTTGAAAAATAGCTGGTAGGCAATTTTAGCATAGCTTTATGGTTTGTAGTTCAGCAAAGTAGATAATCAAAACAACTCTGAAAAGTAAGTACCTATGCTACTTTGGAAAAACTAAGTAAGTATCATCATAAATCATCTATAAGTATTAGCTCAGATGAGTTCTCTGAGCCATTCTCTACTGGACACTGCAGAACGCACCCCATGTTTATTTGTTGGGGTTTTTTCTTCCTGATTGAATTAATCTGGTAATCATATTTTATTACAGAATTTGGTGGAAACAACTCTGATTTCACCAATTTAAAATACACAACTTGAAATTATAAACAAGCTGAGGGCAGCAAATATACTAAAAATCCACCACTTTTTCTTTTTTTTTTTCCCAAAAGGGAAAAACAGGTTCATGGGAAGAAACAGACAGAAGCCTGTATGTAATCTATGAAGTGTCTAAACGGCATTTCAGATCATCTGACATACAGTGACACCAACATGCTGAAAACATTTGCTAGATAGTAGAGGTTTATTTTTAAAGTCAAACTTAGGATTTCAATTATTAAGCATTAAATAGAGGAAAACCACCATATGGATCTTAAATGGATCCCACTTGTAAAACTTGTCCTTATTTAATTGGTATGTACGTGCCTCACCTTTGATTTCACCAGATTTCTGTTTTTGAAATTCTACAAATTTCTGAAATAACTTGTGTGATCCTAACCCACTTCATCTGTCTGTACTTTGTAGAATAGTCCTGGAATTTAAATTCTGAATTCACGAAAGAATGAAACACTTGAAAAACAATTTCGTTATCTGTGTAAATAATGTCAAATCATTGGTCAAAAAATTTAATCAAACACACTTTTATGTATAAGCCTAATTTCATCAATTTGGTTTTATCTAAGAAATTGGAAAAGATAATGAAAAAATTGCACCTTTGTTACACAGGTTTACAGATAAGCAAATGGACCTCTTGTTTCTCTTCTCTCTTCCAAATCACCCGCCAGAAGGTTGCTTTGGGTTCTTTTAATATTTTTGTAAATCTATGGCTAAGAACGTCAACCAAGTTTTGATCCATGAGTCTTATAAACTTCTTTGCATGTTTGACTCAAACAGTACTAGGTTTAACCACAGAATTCTAAAACCTGCGTACGCCCTAAAGCTCAGGCAGACATGCAGGTCAGTATGGTATTTATTTTATTGGAAGCCAATATGTTTTACAAATATTTACATGACTGCTCAACAGCAATTACTGAGCTTTCCTCCATTAACTTTTTGTCTGCACTTATTCTAGTTATCGTATCATAAGCTAAAACATGCTTACAGTAACAGACATTTACATTAATGTGCTTTAATTGTATCTCAAAATGCAGTTAATGCTTCTACATTGGTTAAATCAAGACTAATATTTTCTAAACATAATTAAAATGCCATAATAAATGCTATCCCCCAGGAAAAGCTTCCATGAAAAGTATAATCATGAAGGGCACACTATTTTATTAGAAAAGTGTTTTATATAATAGCCCTTTTCAGACAATACATCTTCATACACTATTTCCTGTGCCATGCACTTACTGAGCTGGAAAATTTAACAAAGTAATTGTAGGTATGGTTATGGTTTGCGGTCTGATTTTACATCCTTACTATCTGAACTTAATTAATTATAGTCTTTCTACAGTCTCTTCCATTCCTCAAAGGACAAGCTCAAAAGTGAAAACCTGATAGTGTAAATACATTCTAGTACTAAGAACACAGCAATGAATCCAGCCACACTAGAATTACCTGCCTACATCACCCTCCAGTCACAACTCCCTGAATAAATGTAACAGTGAAATTTTAGGTAAACCACAACTATACCACATCAATACAGTGTTCTTTTTACCATGCAGCCTATCACAGTTAATTATGCTAGCAAGTAATGATAAGTACCTGTCTCACTGAGTTTTGTAGACCAGTATGTACTAGGATATGGTTATAATTATCTTCAGAGTTGGACTTACAAGGAGAGAAATAAAGAAGAGTACTATAAAGTTCACTTAGTATTAAAAATACATACAGGTCTGATACACTCAATTTGTTTGACAAAAAGGTGAATCACATTCAGATTAACTGGACATCAGTTCAGCGGTGTCTGGGGATATGCAATCTTCTGAAGACTTCAGGCAAGAATGCTGGACAGGAATTCCAGATATTACAGGCTACTGTAGAATTACAGACCACTGCCAGACTCTACAAACCCCATCCTAAGCAAAATTCAATCCCATATATATAACTATAAAGACAATCATTAAACAACATAAATTAGTCTACTTCGTACCCATTGACAGGATCAACAACAATTCCTCTAGGGTGGGACATGTCTCCTTCCAACAAAGTTTTTCTGCTCTGAGCAGCTTTTTCCAGTCTGGCCACTGCAATCGTTTTCCTGTGGCCATCGTTTGTCCAATAAAGATTATTTCCAATCCAGTCCACTGCTATGCCTTCTACATTATCAAGATCTGTTGAGAGAGAGAAGACTGTAAGAAGAGATTAATACTATACGTTTATGTTCTAACATTATCCCTTTGTACAAACAATGGACAATATATGGTTCATATAGCTAAATTAGATTATTTCCTTGAATCTGAATTGTATTTGCTGTGTCTGACAGAATTACTCTTTGCTGAAAACACCCCACAAAAGACAAAGACCAGTCGTAAACCTTGTGCATTACACTGTAAGCCTTCATATGTTAAACATAGCTGGCCCTGGGCAAATCACTATTTAATAAAACCCTACTTAATTTTTAACCCTAAATAGCAATATCACACAAGTCAAGAACAGCTTCCAGGACCAGCTCTAGTACTGTAAATTATCTTGCTTTTACCCAAATCACGTTTCATTCTTACTAAAACATAAGCAAAATGAGCATTCAATTTACATCTGTTCCAGTATTCCTCGACCTTGCAAAACATATGAGCAAGAACATCACAACAGTCCGAGTTACTCTCCGTGGCTCAGTATAGAAGCAAACTCTTCACACATTAAGCAATACACGAGCAAAGATCAAGGTTGCCGTTGGAGGTACCAGCGGGCTCAGGAGTCTCACAGCGGTACGGCTCCATCCAGAACCAAAACCAGGCAGCAATGTCCACTCCCTGCAGTGTGGAGGCTTCCCCGTTTGAGAAGCAGTAAAACTATTCCCCAAGCAACAAGTTTTCCCTCGAGCTTACCCAACACCCTGTAACATGAACCGAGCTCAGCCCTCTCCTACATGATCCCAATTCCTTAACTGACAGCACAAGGTCTCTAGAAGTTTTTCCATCTCTCCTCCACCTACCATTTCCCTTTTCTTTCAGAGAGATCTCAAAGTCTGAGTGCCCTTCAGCTCGACTCCCCGGCTCAGCTTGGCGGCCCCAGCCCGTCTCGCGGAGCCCAGTTCAGCGCATGCAGCCCCAGCCCTGCAGCCGCAGCCTCAGGGGAGCCGGGACCATCCCTGACCGACCCAAACGCGGCACCCAGCAGCGGCGATGGACAAGGCTGAAGGGCAGGAGAGCGGCCGCTGCCACCCACCACCTTCCTCACTCCTTCCTCTCTACTCTACCCTAGTGAGGCCCCATCTGGAGTACTGTGTCCAGTTCTGGGCTCCCCAGAACTTCAAGAAAGATGAGGAGCTACTGGAGAGAGTCCAGCGGAGGGCTACGAGGATGGTGAGGGGACTGGAACATCTCTCCTACGAGGAGAGGCTGAGGGAGCTGGGCTT
>Ga0065711_1031769_pt1 | contig 28786 bp, 26 predicted proteins | sample Hoacrofraction12_FD_59098 | JGI IMG/M metagenome (GOLD analysis project Ga0065711, IMG submission 59098) | Hoatzin crop microbial communities from Cojedes, Venezuela - Epithelial fraction 12 v2 (version 2) | ecosystem: Host-associated > Birds > Digestive system > Esophagus > Crop | place... | reverse complement strand
TCGAGGGAGGTTCTCCTTCCCCTTTACACTGCCCTGGTGAGGCCTCATCTGGAGTACTGTGTCCAGTTCTGGGCTCCCCAGTTCAAGAAAGATGAGGAGCTACTGGAGAGAGTCCAGCGGAGGGCTACGAGGAGGATGAGGGGACTGGAGCATCTGTCCTATGAGAAAAGACTGAGGGAGCTGAGCTTGCTTAGCCTGAAGAAGAGAAGGCTGAGAGGGGACCTTAGAAACACCTATAAATATCTTAAGTTTGGATGTCAAGAGAATGGGGCCAGACTCTTCTCAGTGGTGCCCAGTGACAGGACAAGGGGCAACAGGCTGAGGCATAGGAAGTTCTGTCTGAAGATGAGGAAGAACTTCTTCACTCTGAGGGCAACGGAGCCCTGGAACAGGCTGCCCAGAGGGGCAGTGGAATCTTCTCTGGAGATATTCAAAACCCACCTGGACGAGGTCCTGTGCAGCCTGCTGTAGGTGACCCTGCTTCGGCAGGAGGATTGGACTAGATGATCCACGGAGGTCCTTTCCATCCCCTACCATTCTATAATTCTGTGATTCTGCGTCTCTGTCATTTTTGTGAGATAATCCTGCAGAGGATTTATTAGGACTGACTGTGGTTTTAGTGTTTAAGCCTTTTATTCCTGATATACAAGAAATTTTGCCCCTCTCCAGTTACTCACCCAGCTCCTGTCCTCCAGTGTCACCAAGTGTGCAGTCCATGATGCTGTGTTACAGTCATAGAATCATAAAACTGTTTGGTCTGGAAGGGATCTTTAAAGGTCAACTAGTCCAATCCCAGTCTAGAATGACTTTCTGTTAATGACAACATCATGGAGGAGCCAGAGTTGTAACCATAAAAACAAAAAAAAACCTCTAAACAAACAAACAAAAGACAAATTACTATCATTGAGACTCATTTTGATGAGTAGGACAGATGTCACGTTAGACATCACTTCAAATACTGAAAGCTAGGTTGCCAGTTTGCCTGACACAGGGTGTGCAGAGATGGACAACTACAAGGTATGAGTATCTCGATCCTGTTGTGGAAAGAATGTGTTGTGTAGCAGATGGTCTTGCCGTGCAGTTGTTTCTGATTTCCCACAAGCCTTTGTACTGATTTCTGCCTAGCAACTGTATAAGATGTTCTGCTTACCTTTATCAGACCTAAGAAACCTGGTAGCTCTAGGTCTTCTAGTGCCTGATGATGGCTGAATCTTCTCAGAAATATGTATGCGGAAACATGTGTAAGGCCTCCATGCCACACAACCAGAATTAGTGTTGGGAACGAAAGCCCCTCTCTTCACTGAAGTTTGAAGTGTTTGTAGTGTTTGCAGTGTCAAGGAATCATAATACTATCTACAAGTTTTTGGACGTTATGTATGCTTGGCCAGATTTCTGCTTTCTTCGGCTCTGCAAACTGGGTACTCTGACAGCTGCAATGTCTCTTCCGGTTTTGTTCCGGAAAGGGATGGAGGAATTAAAAACATACACTTCTCTTCCTAACTACTGACTGGCTGGTGCTGCTGCTTAGATCTGTCAATGGTGAAGATCTGAGGCAGGGCTGGTATGAAATCTCTAATTTATTTTGACCATCTGTTTTTCCTACTTAAGATTTGTGCGTGTTAAGAGGAAGAATATTCTTAAAGAGCATTTAGGCTGAGGATGCTCCTGGACTTACCAAAAGCAGATTGAAATGTAATATTTGTTCTTTGGGCAGACCGGGCCGTATCTCAGCAACCGTCTCATATTTGTCAAGATTATTCCCTTTGCGTAAAGTAGTTGCACGTTCTAGGGTTGTTATTGGTACAAAGGATGCATTAGTAAACCTGAAAGATCTTTTTCAGCAGGTTCTACACACTCGTAAAATATTTAGATTGTACCCTGCATATACTGTAGTTTCTTTGTAAATGTTGAGGTTTATGTGTTCTACTAATGCTTAAGACATGAAGAGTGTATGTAAACAAGGGTCTGAACAGCGGTTTGTGCACTCTGGTCCCTCACTCTGAAACAGCAGCCTTCAGGCTGGTCCATTTACTTCTTTCACCATCTCATTGGAGACCTTGAGAAAGGTGTCTGAAGTCTAATCTGCAATACTTTTTTCATCCTAAAGGCATGTTTTTTGTTCAGGGAGATTTAACTGTATTAAAGCCTAAACTCTCATCTGAGAGCAGAGCTTCGCAACCACGCAGGATTTTACCAAATGAATCATGGCCAAGTTGCACACTGCAGGAATGGGAGGCAGCGAAATATTGTTGAAATAAAAATGGGCAGTTTAATTTGAATTTGTTTGTTCTTCTTTTCTCGTCTGCACTTTCTGGGTAGGACTTATGTTGTCTAAGTTAACTAGCTGTCAGTCTAGTCTGAATAGAACACCTAAAGAACCTGTGCGGCAAGAGAAGCATACCCACAGGCGACCTTGTTTGCTCTCAGAGGTACTTCTCTTTCTCTACCAGCTTCAGAGAAGAGCCGAATAACTAGCTTAGACTAAGATTTAAGAAGGTAAAGCAGAGCAACATAAATAACTATTTTTTTTCCTAATAGCTTCGAGTTTTCTAGTGAGATAGCCATTGCATTTTCAAACAGCATCAGAAATATCTCTGTTTTCCAGTAGAAGGACACAATGCAGTTTTTATCCATTTCATCTCATTAATATGTTTGTTTTATAATATAGATTAATCAACCTATTTTTCGACAAAGCAAAACCTGTCCGTACTTTACTGTGTTATTTACAAACGTCATTTCCCCTGATAGCTAACTTAGTTAAAATGTCTTCTAGTAATAGCTAGAAGCTTCTAGTAGATGTGATATGAAAATGTGGTAACATTGTATCATAGAATAGTTTGAGTTGGAAGGGACCTTGAGAGGTCATCTAGCCCAATTCCCCTGCCATGAGCAGGGACATCTTCAACTCGATCAGGTTGCTCAGAGCCCTGTCCAACCTGACCTGGAATGTTCCCAGGGATGGGGCTTCTACCACCTCTCCGGGCAACCTGCTCCAGTGCCTCACCACACCCATTGTAAAAAAAATCTTCCTTATATCTAGTTTGAATCTACCCTGTTTTAGTTTAAAACCATTACCCCTTGCCCTATCACAGCTAAAAAGTTTGTCGCCATCTTTCTTGTAAGTCCCCTTTAAGTACTGGCAGGCCGTAACAAGGTGCCCTCAGAGCCTTCTCTTCTCCAGGCTGAACTCTCTCAGCTTTCCTCACAGCAGAGGGGTTCCAGCCCTCCCATCATTGCTGGGACCTCCTCTGGACATGCTCCAACAGTTCCATGTCTGTCCTGTGCTGAGGGCTCCAGAGCTGGACGCAGGACTCCCGGGGGGGTCTCAGCAAATTAGGGCAGAGGGGCAGAATCCCCTCCCTTGCCCTCCTGGCCACACTGCTGGGGATGCAGTCCAGGGCACGGTTGGTCTTCTGGGCTGAAAGCGCACACTGCCAGGTCAAGTCCAGTTTTGCATCCCCCAGCACCCCCAAGTCCTTCTTGGTAGGCCTGCTCTCCATCCCTTCATCCCCCAGCCTGCATTGGCACCAGTGGTTGCCCCAACCCAGGTGCAGCCCCTTGCCCTTGGCCTTGTTGAACCTCTTGAGGTTCACACAGGCCCGCTTCTTCAGCTTGTTCAGGTCCCTCTGGAAGGAATCCTGTCCTTCAGGCATGTCAACCACACCGTTCGGGTCAGTGTCATCTGCAAACTTGTGAAGATACACTCGATCCCACTGTCTGTATAGTATTTCTTACTAATACTGTATTTGTATTTCTTATTTAGAGTATTCCTCAAATAATAATGGTTTGTTTTTTCTTTATCATTTTCTAGGACCCTGGTAATAGCATATGGATTCTGTTGGAGACAGAGTAATATACAAGTTTTGGGTGAAATATCTACCTAAGAAACAGCCTTGCTGGTAAGGAGTTTGTATATTCTTTCTTTTTTTTTTTTCAAAATTTCATGTCAAGCTATTCAAAGGAAGGCTTCTATCATGTTTAATTAGATGTTTATGAAAAACAAAAGATATTTTAAATATTTACACTTCCCTTTCACTTTACTAAATAACTTCAGAATTATTAGATTATGTTTCTGCCCTCCCTTGAGAGAAACATTTTCAGTTTCCATTTTGTGCCATTGTGCATCGTGAGGATTTGTAGGCTGCTTTATCTAGAGGTGCTCCCTCATAAGAAATGTGCAAAGTTGTGTTTGACAGGCCTGTGCAAGTTTCAGAAATCTTCTATTTTTTTCCCTTTTTTTCTGTTTTATATTTTTGGAGTGTTCTGGATTTACTCATATTATATATTGTGGTTTTGGTTTGTTATGAATGCTAAAGAGTGTTTGTGGGTTTATAAACTTCAGTGCAAATTTTATTTATAGCTGATTAATGTATGTCAAATATTTAAAGTATTTAAATAGAGAGTATCAAGAACATCACGCATCATTTAAAAGATTAATTTATAAGGTCACTAGCCAGGAATACCTGAACTCTAGTCCTCTTACTACCTCTGTTTTGCTGTATGACCTTGAGTGAGTCATTTCTGAAGAGGGGGAACTGTGTTTCTGTAAAGGGATACAGTAATGTATGAATTTAATTACTCTTTTTTACATAATTGGAGAGCTCATTAGGTAGCTGTTAAGAATGACTAAAACCCATGAAGCTTGAGAAGACTTATTTCTTCAAAAAAAACTTCACAAAAATGAAATAATTTAAAATATAACTCTAGTTTCTAATGGATTTGCTTTAACTCTTGTATTTGCAATGCTGCCCTCACTGTTGATTGCTACTTTCAGCAACTGAGTGCAAAATCCGAACTTGAAATTGTGATATGATTTTGCATCTGACAACAAGGCAAAGATTTATAGATTTCAACTAAAGAAACTCAAGCTGAAATCACCAGATGTGACTTGTCAGATTGCTGTGTAAGGAGATACATGTTCTAGAGACTGATGAAACAGAAAGAACATTTCATTTGATGGTAGCCACAGTGGCTGAAATACTTGTCACTTTGGAATCTCACTAATTAAAAACAAATGGGCCTTCTCTGTTACGTCTTTGTGAGGAAGAGAGAAAATGTCTGCGAAAAGTATTTGCTCTGTGTTTTCTCATACTACTTGGATGGATACCAGGAGGAGGGGATGAAAATCTTTACTTGGCAGAAGGGTATTTATTTCTACATATAGTGTTTGAAACTCAACTGGACAAGTCCCACAGCACCTTCATCCGAGTAGACTTGCTTTTGAACAATGGTTGGACTAGACATCCAGAGGGGCCCCTTCCAACCTAACTTACTCTATGGTTCTATGAGTCTGTGTACTTAGGTGATACATATGATGATCAGAAAACTGTTGTATTATGTCTACACACCAAGGTACTTAATCTTCAAGAGAAATTACATGATTTAATATCCAAAGGATGAGACCAACTGAACTCCAAAGATGCTGAGGGAAAATGGGGAGCCAGAAAAAAGGAAGAGAGACTTCTTTAGTAAGATTAGGATCCAACTGTGGGAGATAATTAGGTACCTAATACCATAGGTGTGCATATCATTTGTCCTGTGGTTTTCAGAATTTCTTTTAAATGCTTTTGTTTTAGAGTATGACTTGCTCTCAGAAGTATGTGTGATCACTGACTGCTTTGATCACTGGAGGGCACAGAGTTTTACCTGCTGGGCAAAACTTTTCCTCACTTGGGAAATCATAACTGATTTTACAGAGGGAACTCTGTGTCCAGTCTCTGTAGCAGAGGGTTATAAAACACCGTGGGTGAATATGAGTGAAGAATGTTGCTATAAAAAGGACAAATGTCATCTTATAGTGTGAATAAAAGTATAGCCTGCAAAATGTGAAAAAATCCTTCTGCTCTGCTCTGCTTAGTACTGGTAAAACCTCAGGGAATGTCCATCCTGGGACATTAGAAGAAAGCTGTGGATCAGTTGAACACAGACCTCAGAGGAGAAACAAGGATGACCAATGAAAGTTTCATGAGCAAGACCTAAAAGAAAGGTGGAAATGCTTGAGATAATGGTTTGTGGTGAAAGGGGCTTGATGAGTTTCAAATAAATGATAGGCTGTTAGAAAAAGAAATAGATACTTTCTTCTGTCTAGTGTATTCATACGGGAGAGAGCAAAAGGTAGGGAATTTAAACTGAAGCCCATTCAATGTAGGTAGTAGCAGAAAGCTTGATTAGGCTGGAAAAACTAAGTGCTGGAATAAACTGCTTGGATGTGTTGCGGGGATGGTCACCGGAGGGCTTTCAGAATGGGTAGAAGAAACTTCTGCCAGGTACAACTCATTCTCGTTGGGAGAACAGTGTGGATTATGTCATCTCCTGGGGTCTCTCCTAGCCCTGCTCCTTGCTAATAGGCTGCCCCTGGCTCTGGAGCACAAATTATCAGATGTAAAACTGCTATTCTTAAAGGAAACAGTTGTGTAGAAAGGGGGGCAGAGGGGGTAAAGGAAAGCTGTGGATGAATTCACCTCCATAATGTACATTATAACAGGCAACCAATGCAGTTTGCATCAGGTAAAATCTGTATTGCCTAAAATAGGAGTAAACAATATCAACTTGTGTTCAGTGGAAGCTGATTCGCTGACAAGAGTATCTCATTTACAATCATAAAGATTTCTCACACTGCACTCTCAATGCATTGAAAGTATAAAGACAGTATCTAGTTACTCTGTTTACTTTAAAATGTTATGGCTCAGATATCCTGTCTGAAATCAACAGCCCCTGTGTTCAAAACATCATCAGACTTGATGTATCTAGTGATTCAGGTTGTAGATTGGTGCTTTAAGCAGCAAACCACTGCCATACTGGGGATCTCAGGACTTCTGAACATACCACAAAATAGCTGTGCTTAACATACACAACAACTGTACTCCATATGTGGGCATAATATTCTTTGGGATATACAAGAAATTAGTTCTGCAGCTGGAAACAAAATTCTGATGAACTCAATAGATCAACTGCAAGAAGTAGCAGGTCTGTTTCCAAACACTAGGAATAATAATCCCTTTAGCAAATAGTCATATTGTTTATGTGCCTTACTGTTAGGTGTGTGAATTGACAGATGACACACTTCTCCATATATCTCAATTGTATAGAAACATAAGTAGTTATAACTGTCCTTTTCTGTGTTACTAGTAGAATCTGAAACCTCTTTGAAAAGGGCTCTTCAGAACTGAGGTCCAGTTTTTCATTTTTGTGCTCTTTATCTGTACTTTGCCAGCTTGAATAATGACAATTAGAGCTGCAGCTGTACAGTCACCTTTTAGTTTTCTGCTTCTCATGCCTTAACATACTCACAAACTTGGGTGTCGACTGTTCTACTGGATTGTAAGAATTTAAAAAATATCAGTTTAAGATAAAAATAAGAGTTCATTTTGTCTGAGAAATTTCTGGCCTTTATAGCCTTGATGCTCATCCAGCACAGGTGCTCTACTGTGTAATTACTGGAAACAGCTTGAAATAAAACACTGAAATAGGACTGGTAACCTTGAAAATATTACCATTACATTAGGCAATGGCAGTTATAAGGTTGCGTATGTGTCATGTTCTGGTCTTTCATTGTCTGATGGCTGAAACTGTAGCAGTAGTACAGACAAAGAAAATAAAAATTCAAATATCCTTTCAGAAAACATTTTGTGGAGTTGCAAATGATAGGAAATTGGAGTTAAAAGTAGAGATTCACTCTGCAGAAATCACAGTCAGCCACACCTGAAAGCCTTTTAAGATTGAATCCATTGATCAAAAATGCTTTTAACATTCCCATTTCCGTATGGGTTAAACAATAATAAATATTGAACAGCTGCAGCTGAAACATTTTCATAAATAAAGAGTTAAACACAACCCAGGGCAGAGACTGGGAGCTCTCACCAATATGTGAATACTACAAGATGGTTCCTATTTTATAGCAGACCCCAGGTCAAGAGGAAGTGATTAATTCTGCTTTTGCTGAAGCAAGAAGTATAGTTTTCCCCTGGAAATGTCTAAAAATGCAATTTTACTTAGAAAAGTTACATTCATCATCATTGCTGTTTTTCTGACATGACTGTATGGACTTTTGCTGCCTGGTGATGGGTGGTCTCTTTCTCTGGTCCAGAATCAACCGCAGAAGTCCATTTTACATGAAAATTTGCTTCGAATGTGACTGTGCAGCTCCACTGCAGTACCATTGCAGTTGTTTAGATCAAGCTGGGAAGCTCTTTCTGGCTTTGGCATTGCACATCTTCATATTACCAGCCAGTGATTTGTTCTGCTTGCTTTACATCTACACTAAGTGCAAGTTGTATTTCTTTACTTCAGATTAGTGGGGAAGATAGTAGGTACCGGTTAAAGTAATGCTGCATGACCCTGAAGATTATTTCAGCACACACGAATATAAATTGTCTTCAGGTGGACAAAGAGGGGTGACAGTAGCAATGCTGGGTTCAAAACTGATTAGCAATATGGTTTTACCTATTTTTCAAATAGAAATTTTTTGTAGCTTCTACCTTTTGCCACCTTCATATTTAATCACACAAAGCCAGCTCATCAAAGAGTTTTACTTCAACTTGAAGAAAACTGGACTTTTGTATATTTTTGTGGAATCTTTTTGCCAAGTTGTAGTGAAGCTAACTGTTCTTAAACATCTTATGTATAAAAAAACCCAACTGTTGTCAGTCTAAGATGATGGTTTTATTGTATAAAGCAAAAATGCTCATTTTTTTAAAGGTGTGTTTGGATTTCTGTTTGAGTCTTCTTGAAAAGCAATAGTTTGTTCAGCTCAAAGCAAAGACAATGATTAACCAAATACCTTCCAACAGAGTCTAGAAAGTGATAGTCTGTGGATTTTTCTGGCTCTCTTAAAAATAAAATACATCAGTTTTTGCCAGGGTTGCAAGAAATTGCAACCTGTCTTTAAGGAGAAGTGAAATAACCCAGTTTTGGGTCAATGCCTGAGGATTGTTTTGCCCATTGTAACCCTGTAGGAAGAAAAGGTAACCACAGGAGAGACAATTGCGTTACTCAGTGGTTCACATCAATGAACCTGTTTAGAATAAAGTATTTGACTGCTCACAATTCATGTAAGACTGTGGTGATTCAAGTACCACCATTTACCTTGGTAACCTGAGAAGCAGAATATTTTACACAATACACATTCCTTCCCCCACTCCTCCTGAAATCTAACCCACTTGGGAAAAAGCATATATTCTAAGGTGGTTGACTTAACACAGAAAGCCAGAAGATTCTGCAGAAAACTATGAAAAAAAGTGAAGTAGTTTAGTGGTATGCTGGTTTTCTGCTTTATTTCAGAAGTCTGAAGATATTAGCTGAGATTTTAGGTTAGTTCCTAAGCAAGGGTGGCTCAATCTCACAAGACATCCGTTTTTGAAATTAAAAAGCCAACAACTGCAGGATTCCACAGCGTTAGCAATCTTCACTTAATAGAGATCCATGTTTCAAAGAGATATGTGACTTAAAATCTACTAGGGAGCACAAAGCAATTAGTAGTTGGAACTTTTTATAGCACCTTTTATCCAAGTTTCTCAAAACACTTTACTGGCTCTAATTAGGCCTCACTCCATTAAATATCTGCCTAGAATAGAGAAACGCAGGGCTTTTTCCTTCTACGTATAGAGGAACTTGAGACACAGAAGTTAAATGACTTGACAATGATCATGTAAAAGCAAATAGTAATGACGGGAATAAATCCCAAACCACCAGCCTTCGACTATTATGTTCTGTCCACTAGCCAAATTTCCTTCCTCTGTATTAAACTCCAGGATTTTTCTTATCTGTCTTGTAACATGTGTTATTTCGATTACAGGATCAAAACCCAGGCAGTTAGAAAGACTTCCATCCTTTCAAGAGAGAAAAAAAAATTTGAAACAAGTCAGTAAAAGATCACTTTCTGTTCTCAGGTAGAGGAAGAACTGTTCCCAGTTACAGCAGTGAGAGCTGTGAAAGATAGGGAAGAGCAGACTCTAGAGGTAAACATGCTGACTTTGGAGATAATGAATAAGGATTTGTGTTTCTGCCTACCATAGAGAATATTTTGGGGGATTTTTTTGGAGATAGAATAAAATGTGAGGAGTGATGCCTGCAGTATGCTCATTAATTCAATCTCACAAAAAAAAAAAAATATCTTAAGGCTGTGAGGAAGATAGTCTCCTGTGCAAAGACAACAGGGAATCATCTCTTCCAGGTATAGCCTCTGAAGCTGGGAAGAGTTGCATAAGAGACACGGGCATCTACCTGCTTATGCAAGCTCTGAAATGTAACAGTCCTTGGCAAGAAGCAGGGGAAAAGGAGGCCAGTATGATTAAATTAGCAGATAATGGAGATAATTCTCTTGTTGTGTCTCTAAAAGCAACTAGACTGAGGATATTGGATCAGACAGTATGATTTATTTCTTGTAGCTTAAAGTATATTTTGAAAATGGCAGGAAAAGGGAAATAAGCCAAAGAACTAGGTTATCCAGTACCATGGATAAAATCTGTGTTGTTTCCATCTCTCAGCAACCTCATTTAAAAGAGACTGAGGTTTTTATTTGTAGAATTAGTTGCTCATCAGATGCTGATAACAATTATTGACAAGAGAGAAACCGGTTCAGACTTTACACAGATAGAACAAGGTGGTTCATGAAAACTTGATTCATCGGCCTTACTAGAGACATCTCTATGCTTAGCTTTGTGTCAAAGCCTGGAAGCGTGAATCCATTGTTTTTCTTTCTGTAACTGACTCTCATTAATTTCACCATGATAACCTACACTGAATATTAGAGCTGGCCAACCAATGCAAATATTTTTTAAAATTTTTCAGCACCAGGAGAACATAAGAAGTTCTGTGTTGAGGTACCATGGGATGAAATGTTCAGTTGCATAGTGAGTTTAGAATCAATATTGAAACACTTGCATTGATTGAAGTATTCACCATCCAAGCGATCCTGAGACCTGTTATACAGTCAGGGTGTAACAGTGTTACCCAGGCAAAACAAGCCAGAACATTTTCATTTCAGAGGTGATGTTGTGAATTAATTCACAAGGGTTTGTTACCAAAAGTTACTTGCCAAATGTTCTTTGGGAATAAGCCAAGATACCAAAAGTGCAGGTTAGGAAGTTGGAAACTGCTTGCATTCCACTTAGACACAGAAAAAAATGGCACTGAAGTGATTTCACGGTTCACACTTCACAGAATCTGCTGAACATAGACTTGGCTTTTAAATAAATAACCAGTCTTTACAGTTCTCATCATAGATTCTAAAAAGGCAGATGCAACCATTGCAAATGATTTTTCTTGGTGTTACGTTTGTCACAAGCTGTCAGAATGTAGTAAAAAGGTGTTTATACGGAGTAATACGGTATTTGAACTCCTGTATGTCTCCTAGACTGGAGATTTTAGATTGCTGATTTGTAAGAGCAAAAGAGTTCCATGTGGGCCTGTTATTTTCTGGCTTTTCAGATTTATATATGATGCACTTCTACACATTTACATGTCTGCAAATTACAGCCAGCACACAAGGACTGAAAAAGGAACCTAATCAGATAGAAAAAAACCAATATCTCCTTCATGCTGAAGTATGGCTGTGTCGTTAGATGATAGGAATTCTGTACAAAATAATTGTTATTTTAGCCATAATTTTACATGCCTTTAACCATGAATAAAAGAACTTTGTTCCAAAAAGAAGTATGTGTCAAGACAACCAAGACTGGGGAGGGAGGGGAGGATTTTGATATATGCTAAACCAGCAAAATTTACAATAGATTTTCATGCGACTGTGTGTGGCTACTATGTTCCACATTGTGTCTCTGATCCACTCATCAAGCTTACCTGACTTTCATTAAAAAATAATCAGATCAAAGATCAAAGCTGTTGAGTTCTATATAGCGTGCCAATTTAAAGCAAACATTTCAGAAAACACTCTATTACAGTATTTTCATACGTAGCAGGAAATATTGTCTTTATCTGGAAAACAGATAAGAAGCACACATCCTACTGGTGACCAGGTGCATGATGTTTGATCTGGTTTCTGACTAAATGAATAGCATAATCAATAATCAACATAGTAATACAAGTTTTATTTTTTCTAATTTTTTGTGAATATCTTTAGCTGAAAATTATTTAAGAAATTCATAAACTACTGGCAGGCAAACATGGAAAGAAGAAAGAAATTTTCATGAAGAAAGAGAATAATTACTATTTTGCCAGCTGGTCTAGTTACACTCGTAAAAATGCTAAATAAGAAATGAAATGGTGAGAGAAAATGATACTTTCAAGACCATATATGAACCAGTCTTATTTAGTGTGATAAGTGTTAAAGTTGTACCAGTGCTTGAAAACCAGGCTTTCTTATGTTTTATGGGATGAATTAAGAAAATCATTACTTTATGTTTTTTAAATTACTAGAAAATGAACCTGCTAACACAGGTTTTCCTCTTACAAAATTTGGAGCAGAAGTATAAAATTACCTTTGTATTTTGATAACCTTCAAAGACACTTCCTGACTGTCCTAATTTTGGGGAGATATCCTTGGCTATGTTGTAGGGGCAGAAAGGTCTTAGAAGTCTCTGAACTGCACATTGATATATATTAGGAGCTTATTAGGGAATGAGTTGGAAATGTCATGATGGATCTGCTCTATTTTTATACCTCTGCTACAACCATGGTGTGACAGACACTCATTCTCCATTGTCAATATTAAGACTGCCTTTCTTTTTGAAATACTCTACATTTTCGTCATTTCTTGATGCATTAGATCATGTTGGTTATGTTCTCTGCAGTTTTCTACCTATAAATAAATTTCAGAGGGAGAGTTATTTTCTACCATAAGCACAGGTCAGAATTCCAGAACTAAGTTTGATTTGAATTTTATGCTTTGAAATTCAAACAGTGTGTTAGATATCAAAAATGTAGTGTAACTTCCCCAAATTGCAAGTCTTATTTCATATACACAATAAACCTTCTGAAACTCTACAGGTTAATCTTTACAAAGTACAGCCATGTTTCATATTTTGTCTTCTATCACTGTAATAATGTGAGTCTTTTCAATTTCCCATATAGCTAAAATAGACTACTTTGTGTGGTGATTGCATTTGAATAAATTGTTTTAAGGCTGGTGGTATTTTTTGCCATTACTCTAGGTCCTTTGACAGACGGTGATGAATAACATTCTTAAAGATTTCATGATGAACGACCTCTTCAGAATTTCTGTTGTTTTTTCTTCTCTTTAATGGCTGCATTTCTCTTCACAGCCTAACTCCCTGTAGGGATGGGACCTAGATACACAAACTTCTTTGCATATTCCTACCGTCACTTGGAAGAAAATAGGAGTGTACAGCTAGGGAATAAATTTAAGTGTCATCTATGGACTGGAGGCTATGGGGACGAGGAATGAAACCTACAGTGTAGATGAAGCCAATGTAACTGAGCATGAGTCCACCTTCAAAATGACCACTGTCCAATTAAAATGATTTTAAATAATATGAAAGTCCAAAAATTCAATGCAACCTTCCAACTTGGACTATTCTTAGTTCACTGTGATCATCAAAGCCCATTTTGAGAAGTTCTAATCTCTTTCAACGTCTTGCTGAATGTTCAGTTTAACCTGTCATTAGGAAATCATTAACCCTTTACATGCTAATGATTACTGTATTGTTGTGAAAAGGAGTCACTTCTAGTATACCTAAATTGTCACTTATCATGCAGACTCCTTCTGGGAACACCAGCTACACAGCAGACCTTTCTGCTGGTGTTGACTGTATGATAGAGCATGGTCCTTTTTTTTATGTGTTCACTAAACGTATCAGCCCATTTAGCTCTACACAAACCCTCTGTTTATTCATTCCTTTGAAGCTTCAGTAGCATATTCAGCTCTAAGGTGTGTTTGAAATGTGATGAAAGTATAAGGCATCCTTGATAAAAATAAAAACATGATTAAAGAGGTAGTGCTGTAACTGTCAGTCACATTTTCTAAAGTCATTATTCTGTTTCAGACCTCTGTTTAAAAGACCTATCTCTTTATCAAAATATACATAGTTGTTATTATTAGGGAAACAAAAAGGGGCTTATTTTCTCTGCTGACTCTATTTTTGTGTGTATATGTGCGAATACACACCTGTCTGTCTCTATATCAACTTTTCATTCCTTCCTCAAAATGTAGTTGAGAGTGAAGCTCTCTAAATAAACCAAGTCACTCCCAGGCACGAAACATATTCTATCATCAAAACTTGCCATTGAATTGGAACTATATGGTGATCGGCTATACATTTTGGATATTCTAGATAATTGGTTGTAATAAGAAAAAACTTTCAAAAAACCTCAACAACTGAAGAAAAAATTTCTTACATAATAGTAATAATTTTTTAAAAAGTGAAAAGCCTATTCATTCTGAGCATTTCCTTGAACTGATGAAAAGCATATGCACTTAAGCCCGTGTGGCTAAAATTAAATCAACTATATTCAATTCACAGCAGTAACTGCCATGAACTGTGGGAGCACTAGCAATTCCCTAAGTCAGCCCTCTGTGTTAGTTCCACCCCTGTCCTACCACCCTTTCTTTAACAGGAAGTTATATGTCTATGGATGCTGCCTTAGGAAGCAGTGAGGGCCAAACCTCAGCTACAGGCCAGTGGTTGCAAAAGCTGTACACAAAATCATATCCATTTAAACAAAGGATGTTAACAAGAAGTCTGTATTTTTCTACCACTTGTTGTTGCTAAAACTGTCTTAGATTCTACTGACAATATAATCCAAAAATGTTTTCCAATGGCTGTTTCACTCTTTCCATAGAAGAAAATATATCTAGAATATTGAATTTATCCATCCACATTTCTTTGAGAGGCAGGACTACAGAGGGAGAAGAAATCATATTTTACTTATAAATCTCATACAAATCTGAAACCTCCACAAATTGTTGCTCAAAATGACAACGTTCTATAAATGTCTTATAGCCAGTAAGTTAGAGACAGTTGAAGAGAAAAGTAAAAGGGAGAACTTCACAGTTCCCCCAGTGAATAACACTCTACCAGGAAACTCCATTTCTCAGCATCTCAAATAGAAATTATTTGAATGATAAAATCAGGAATCACAGAATTGCCGAGCTTGGGAAGAACCTCTGGAGATTTAATAGTCCAACCCCCCCTGCTCAAAGCAGGGACAGCCACAGCAGGTGGCTCAGGGACTGTGTCCAGTACAGGTTTAAATATTTCCAAGGATGGACACTCCACAACTTCTTTGTGCAACCTGTTCCAGTGTTCAGCTGTTGTCACAATAAAAATAGTGTTTTCTTTTGCTTAAATGTAACTGTGTGTATTTCAGTTTTTGCCTCTCCTCCTGTCACTGGAAGCTAATGCGAAGAGCCTGGCTCCAGCTTCTTTACTCCCCTTCTCGACCTGGTCAGGTATTTATACACATTGCTAAGATTCTCCTGAGCCATCTCTACTCCAGACTGAACAGTTCCAGCTCTTTCAGCCTTTCCTTGTAAGTCAGATTGTCCGATACCTTAATTATCTTCATTGTCCTTTGCTGCACTCGCTCCTGTATGTCCATGTCTCTTTTGCACTGGTGGACGCAGACCTGGATGGGCACTCAAGAAGAGGCTTCACCAGTGTTGAGCAGAGGGGATCACCTCCCTCAGCCTGCTGATGACACTTCTACTGCTGTCTAGGAGGCTGAAAGGAAACATTGCTAGCTCATGTTCAGCTTATGACACCCGGGTCCTTTTCTTTCCACTTAATTTAGCCTATACTTCATTAGCTTTTCCATGAAGTTTTCCAAGACATAGTGCCAACAACCTTCATTAAAGTCAAGTAAAACAGCAACCACTGATTTCCCAGAGCCAATCATCTCCTCGTGAACAACAATCAAGCTGGTTAAGTAGGATTTCCCTTTCACAAATTGAGGTAGACTACCCCTGATCTCCTTCTTATCCTGGAAATGGAAGCCAATTTTCTCAGCTATTGTTTCGTATCATCCCGTAAAAAGTGATCTTTTATGTAGTGGCAGTGCCACATCACCAGAAGCCAATTGTTTAGAATTCATGGCCTTGGCTGTTAGTACAGGATTTGGTGTTCAAAATCCTGAAAGCCATTACAAATACTTAAACACAAGTGTCTTGCTTTGATGGCAGTGTATTCAGCATACAGTGCAGACAGTGAAACAAGATGTGTTTCCCTGTCTGAAGCTGAGACGACTGAGTTCAGGTACATCAGATGGATGATTCAGAATGTAAATCAAGGAACTCCTTTATTTTATAAAGATTTAGCTAATTTAGATTTGGTTTAAAAAACTTTGTCACTCGTGGGCTGATTTAATTTATGAGGATATTTGTGAAGGATTGGATGTAATACCACGTTGGAAATCATTACCTAAAGCAGTGAAGTTGAGACTAGTGTAAGTACTAAGGTGGGTAAGGAACTTGCTGCTGGGACAGTTACAAAAGGTGTACAGGAAAAGGGACTATTAGGCCTAGAGGGAAGATACTCATGGATTAGGTAGCATTTAGGGTTTTTTTTTCATTTCATGAATAAATTGAATGACAATACCTGTCAGGTGATGAAGTGATTTTATCAATGCAATGGATGGACAGAATATTGTGCAGCACAAAATGGATCATTTGAAGGTGGGAAAAACAGAAATGGAAGGACATTTAATGGTAAAAATTGAGATTCAAACCTTTAGGAACTTGGAACATGAAGTAGCACTATAAACTAGACATTTTTATTCAATGGGTATAGGGAGAGTCTTGTTTCTGCTTATCAATCACAGGACACCCTTCAGTAACGTGTAGTGTGACCATGAAAAATACCTAATGTGATTCTATGATCACATGAAAAAAAGTATTTGCATTATCATCATTTGAAAATAGGAAACCATTTGCAACAGGTGTTCCTCTTCTAGAATACCATGCACAGTTCCCAGTTAGGGTATTTGTATTTAATAATTTCCAGTGCAAATTGGAATTGATGCAGAAACAGCTATGCAAACAACATGAGGAATACAGAGAACATTCGTTTGATTCACTTGGTCTGCCAAAACAGAAGCTGAGAGAGGGCATGGTTTCTATCTACAAATATGTCAAAAGTACCAAGGAAAGAGAAGAGAAGATAACTATCTTCTGTTTATGAATTCATTTTACTAAACTTCACTAAAAAAATAGCTCTTTCAAGAGCTTCCAGACAGAGTAGCAGAACCAAAATACTTAACACAGTCTTCACAGGCAACCTCTTTTTCTAAACCTCTTGAGTGAATGGACCGCAAGTCAAGGACTGGGGTAGCAAAGTCCCTCCAACTGTAAGAGAAGATCAGGTTCATGACCACCTGAGGAACCTGGACACACAGATACCTATGGAACCTGATGAGATGCAACCCAAAGTGGGGAGGGAATTGGCTGATGTAGCCACTCTCCGTCATATCTGAAAATTCATGGCAGTCAGGTGAAGTCTCTCGTGACTGGATGAAGGGAAACATTGTGCCATTTAAAAAAGGTTGAGTGGAAGACCCTGGAATCTACCGACCTGTGAGCCTCACCTCTGTGCCTGGGAAGATTGTGGACCAGATCCTGCTAGACTCTATGCTAAGGCACATGGAGGACAGGGAGGCGATTCGAGACAGCCGACATGGCTTCATCAAGGGCAAGTCCTGCCTGACCAACCCAGTGGCTTTCTATGATGGAGTGAATGCACCAGTGGACCAGGGAAGAACTACAGATGTGATCTAGCTGGAGTTCTGTAAGGCCTTTCACATGGACCCCCACAACATCTTTCTCTCTAAATTGGAGAGATATGTATTTGATGAGTGGACGGTTTGGTGGCTAAGGAATTGGTTGGATAGTCGCATCCAGGGGGCAATGGTCAATAGCTCAATGTCCGGATGGAGATCAGTGATAAAAGGTGTCCCTCAGCTGTCTGTACTGGGACCAGTACAGTTTAATATCTTCATCAATTAGATAAGTATTGGGATCAAGTACACCCTCAGCAAGTTTGCCGATGACACCAAGCTGAGTGGTGTGGTTGACATACTTGAGGGACAGGATGCCATCCAGAGGGGCCTGCACAAGCTCAAGAAGTGACCCTGTGTGAATCTCATGAGCTTTAACATGCCTAAGTCCAAGGTCCTGCACACTGCTCAGGGCAAACCCTGGTTCCGTACACGCTGGCTGATGACAAAAAACTGGGAGGAGTGGTGGATACACTAGCAGGCTATGCTGCCATTCAGCGTGACCTGGACAGGCTGGAGAGTTGGGCAGAGAGGAACCTGATGAAATTCCACAAGAGCAAGTGCAGGGTCCTGCACCTGAGGAGGAACAACCCCTTGCACCAGTACAGGCTCTGGGCTGACCTGCTGGAGAGCAGCTCTGTGGAGAGGGACCTGGGTGTCCTGGTGAACGACAAGTTCACCATGAGCCAGCAGTGTGCCCTGGTTGCCAAGAAGGTCAATGGGATTCTGGGGTGCTTTAAGAAGAGTGTGGCCAGCAGGTTGAGCGAGGTTCTCCTCCCCCTCTCCTCTGCCCTAGTGAGGCCTCATCTGGAGTACTGCATCCAGTTCTGGGCTCACCACTTCAAGAAAGATGAGGAGCTACTGGGGAGAGTCCAGCGGAGGTCTATGAGCATGGTGAGGGGACTGGAGCATCCCTCCTATGATGAAAGGCTGAGGGAGCTGGGCTTGTTTAGCCTGAAGAAGAGAAGGCTGAGAGGGGACCTTAGAAATGCTTATAAATATCTCAAGGGTGGGTGTCAGGAGGATGGGGATAGACTCTTTTCAGTGATGCCCAGTGACAGGACAAGGGGCAATGGGCACAAACTGAAGCAGAGGAAGCTCTGTCTGAAGATAAGGAAGAACTTCTTCACTTTGAGGGTGACGAAGCCCTGGAACAGGCAGCCCAGGAAGGTTGTGGAGTCTCCTTCTCTGGAGATATTCAAGACCCGCCTGGACAAGGTGCTGTGCAGCCTGCTGTAGGTGACCCTCCAGGACTAGATGACCCACAGAGGTCCCTTCCAACCCCTAACATTCTGTGATTCTGTGAAGGGATGGAGAGCAGGCGTGCCAAGAAGGACTTGGGGGTACAGGTGGATGAAAAGCTGGACATGACCTTGCAGTGTGCGCTTACAGCCCAGAAAGCCAACTGTATCCTAGGCTACATCCCCAACAGTGTGGGCACAGGGCGAGGAAGGGGATTCTGCCCCTCTGCCCCACTCTGGTGAGACCCTCCCCCAGGACTCCTGCGTCCAGCTCTGGAGGCCTCAGCGCAGGAAAGTTATGGAGCTGTGGGAGCTGGTCCAGAGGAGGCCACCACAATGATCTGAGGGCTGGAACCCCTCTGCTGGGAGGAAAGGCTAAGAGAGTTGGGGCTGTTCAGTCTGTGTAAGAGAAGACTCTGAGAAGACCTTATTACAGCCTTCTGGTACCTAAAGGGGGCTTATAAAAAAGATGGTGACAGGGTTTTTAGCAAGGTGTGTTGCAATAGGACAAGTGTTAATGGCTTTAAACTAAAAGAGGGTAGATTTAGACTGGATAGAAGGAAGAAATTTATTGCAATGAGAGTTGTGAAACACTGGCACAGGTTGCTCAGCCATGTGGTAGATGCCCCATCCCTGGAAATATTCAAGGTCAGGTTGGACGGGGCTCTGAGCAACCTAATCTAATTGAAGATTGCCATGGCAGGGAGTTTTGACCAGATGACCTTTAAAGGTCCCTTCTGACCCAACTTATTCTGTAGTTCTATGATTCTATGAACTGTTTTGTCTAAGAAGTTTTAGCAGTTTGCAAAAAGAATTGTACAGCTGCCTGATAGAGCAGAAAAAAAAAAGAATTTGATAATCCAGTTCCATTTCTTATACTTTTGAGGAAAACAGATCAAATACTTCACTGGAGATAATGTTACTCAACAGTTTACTGCAGAATTTAGCATCCTTCTTGTACGATCTCTTATTAGTTGATGTAAGGAATATAGCATGAAGGGCCCATTCACTAAACTCACGTGATAATTCTTGTGAGATGATAAATATATTTAGAAAGACTCTAGTAGTACAGTAATCAATGCTGCTTTGCCATCTGCAGAGTCTCTTATAGTCCTGAGCTCTGGGCATGATTTTGAGATCCACCAGAGGGGTGGTTGACAGTGTTGACTCACCAGGGTTGTGGGCTCATTTTTCTACCCCTGATGCATTTTGATGCAGCTCATCACACAACAGACACTGATATGGTAGAGGGAACTGGGGAAAGTTTAGAATATTATTCATTAAAATGACAGGTCTATACACCTGATCAGAGCTAAGAAAATTCCTAACTGTCCCATATTTGCACTGAAAGAGATATTTATATATGGGTTTATTGGCTTATATCAGTGGACAGTCAGGCAGCAAAGCTCTATTAGATCACTTCGTTAATCTCTTTGATAATGCAGTATTGTTCCCTGATATACATTTATTCACCTTTTGTTCAGACTACTTTTAAATGTCAGGAAATGGGGCTTATATTATTCCCCTTTGGAGACTGCTCTAAAGATTAATAGGTCTCACTCTCGTTCTTCCTCTTCTTTTCCCACTTCTCCTCTCAACACTCAGTCATTATTTTGCATTTCTCAATTTTATCCCATAGCTCATAGCCATACCTATTATTACACTAAATTAATTCTCACCCTTTTTTTAAACTAAAACCTTTCAAATAGCTGTAGGCTGTTATCAGTTTCCTCTCCACATCTCTAGACATGTTTCTATTCTTAAAAACAATGAATAGAACAGGAACAGAAAGCAATCAGTTAGTGACTATAGATCTTGGGTGCTAGATTATTTTTTTAGGTTAACACATATAAACTAGTGTTGTAAACAAGAGCTCACCTATTCAATATGTGAGAATAGAGATAATGAATTGCTTACAAGGGTGATTTATATGGTAACAATATGAAAAATTGCATTTTGCACTTCTTCTGCACAAAAATATCATGTGTCCCATAGAAACCAGCTAATATCTTTCAGCAATGGTGTCCTGACTTAATCTGCACAGAGTGCCTCAAATGAAGACTTCCTGAACTTTTCCCCCCCCCTCCTTAGTACCTGGTAATTATAGCATTTAAATTGCTTTGCTTCAAAACCTACTTGCTGACACAAATTTATTTTTGCCCTGGAAAGAAATCAAAACCATTCAGTCTTAGTAAGTAAAATTCAAAAGTGAGCAACAAAAGAAACTGCTATAATTTTCCCTAAAATGTAAGCAGTTTCTAAATATTCTGCAGACACATTGCATATAGATCCCAGACGTCTTTTCTTCCAACTACAGAATGGGACGTATCAATGAGTGAAACCAATGAGAGAGTATATATTTAAGTAGTTTGGTAAAAGTGAATTTATGATATAATATAGTATCTGACAAGCACACAATACCTACTGCTGCCTTTTACAACTACCCTTTTTTAAAAAGCTGTAGAGTTTCTCTTTCTCTACAGAAATCCCTGCTAACATTCAGAGCCTCAAGTTCTGTAAACCATTAATAGGGATGACATATTCTATTCTATTTTTAGGGAATGAAAGGTTCATGATTTGTTGTCTTAACTGTCTTCTGTCGAAAGCTGATTAGAAAAGCCAAAAGAGCAGAACCAGACTGTCTATATATACATTTATACACAAGTATATCTGTGTAAGTGTTTATACGTGCATATATATACATATATATAATGTAATATAATATCCATTTTTAAAGTCTGATTCTGTTGATTGTATAGGCCAAATCAGTCTCCTCATTAAATCAATTTCAAAGGGAAATGAATATATTTAAAGAGTGAGACATGTCTAGCATTTCTCTTGATGAGATAAATCCATTCTAAGTATACAAAAGTCATCAGAGTTACTGTGGGGAAGTAGTCATCTCGGTGTTTGCATAGGATTATGAAAGTACAGGGCATTTGCTAAGTGTTATTCCTACTAATTACACTCACTATTTTTCACTTGCAAATGCTGGAATACTAAGCTATGTGCCAGCTCAGAGAGATAATGCTGCCATTGGCTTGGACTGGGTTTCTGTGGATATATGTGCAGAAATAGAGAAGCTATGTAAGCAAAATGTATGTTTAGGAACTGAAATAATCTTTGAACACTAGGCTTTGAGGAGCGTGTATACCAGGAGCAAGATTTTTCTTCCTCCAAAATCCTTAGACATGTTAGCAGGGAAGAAAAGAAAGAGTCTTTTGTTGTTTATATGGCTTTACTTCCCTTTACCAACACAGTCAAAAATAGGTGAAGCGTTTACATGGTACAGGGACCATGTTATCATGCTTGCAGTTTGGTGGAGAATGAGTGAAGCCCTTAGTTTGTCAGCTATTACAGCTAGACAGCTTATCAAAATGGGTGTGAGACCTACCAACACTTGTTCTTGGATCAAAGTTCCTGGAAAAATCTGGTTTTGTCTCAGATATTTGATCTTGGTATTTCTTTCCTGTAAAATTGCCTTCGCCCTGAGAAAACTGTGCAGTCTCCTGAAACATGTATAACACAATGGCCGTGATTGAGACTTTCTTTGCAGGAATTCTGACACCATTTAGGAGCAATGTGGCCTATCATATGAAGGGAGGATTCGGTGTTCAGGATAAGTAGTACTTTGCCCAGTATTGCAGAAAATCAGAAACAGTGTTTGCCTGCCTCCCATGATGAACTTACAGTCTCAAGGTCAGAGATAAGACAGAGAGACCCGGCAAAGCATGAAGCAAACATTTTTTGTCTAGATTAAGACTGCTATGTTTAAATAGAAGTTTAAATGGTTTGTATTAGGAGGAAAAAAAACCCCAAACACTCACAAAATGGAGACAATTTAGTCAATTGTTGATTTTATTTTTCTAGGAGTGATGCAGCTTAAAAGCATTTTAATGTGTTTGATTAGAGGGATATGTTTTATCATGTTCCCCCACTTGCATCTCCCATCACTCTCAACCTCCCCAGGCTTATTCCAAACATGGTTATCAATCTAAACAGGATCTACGGGGAGGGAGAAATAGATACCGAACCTAAGTTCTAGTGAAAACTAGTGACTGAGTATAGCAAGAATACTTTAAGAAGGTTCTCACCAAAGAAAAGCTTTGAGATTACTTCAGTGAACATCTGTTACATGGCCAGTGTTGAGAGCCATCCACAGACACATAGCTGAGCTATCCACAGCACCTGCTTCCTGCCCCGTCAGTGATAAAAGGGGAAGGGAGTTTCGATCTTGCTGAAAAGATACCAAGGATTCCGCAGGGAACTGAAACTCTGCATCCTGAAATGCTCCTCTGAAAGTATAAGGAAGGCAGCTGAGGGTTTGGCATATTGAGAGTTACTGGGCACACATCTGTGGGAATGCAAGCTTCATTACTCCCCTTGTTTATGAATCAGCTTGTGTACAACATCACACAGGAGTTAGTGCATGAGAAGAGCACAAGAACTCATGTGGCTAGGATCTGATTCTCAACAAAGATAGATACAAGTTTATTTTAGTAATCTTCAGAATATTAAACTGAGGAAAACAGTTAATAGTCTCCTGAGAAAGCACAACAAAAAGAAAAGTCAGCTATTGAGGTTTACAGGAAGTGATGCCAGGGAACTGTACCTCAGTCTGAACTTGGCTTGATTTCAGATGTGCAAATTGAAAGCTTTCTCTGATGTTTTGTCCCACTTTCATTTGGAAACTAAGGAAATATAGGCTGGATGAACAGACTGTAATGTGGGGAAAAAATTGGCTGGATCACCAGATTTGAAGAGTGGTGACCAATACCTCAACATCCAGCTGGCTGACTGTAACAAGTAAAGCATCCCAAAGTCCAGTGTTGGGACCCATATTGTTCAACATCTTCATCAAAGACCTAGACAAAGATCGAGCGTACCTTCATCAAATTTGCAGATGAGTCTAAACTTGGAGGGTGGCTTACAACAAATGGCAGAGCTTCCATTCAGAGTGGCCTAGATAAACTTGAGGAATGATATAACAAAACAATTATTAAATTCAGCAAGGGAAAGTGGAAAGTTCTACACTTGTGGCAGAAAAATCCTAAGCATCAGCATAGGATGGGAAAAGTCTAGGAGAGCAACAGCCTGATGGAGAAGAATTTGGTAAATACAGTGGTCTCCAAGGTGGGATACGAGCCACTGAATATGCTTCAGCTAGTGATTAGGTAGATTGTATAGTGGGCTAGTAAAAAACACAGACAGCACATCAAAGCTGTCTTTCTTTGCCCAGCACTTGTGAGATTCCACTTTGATTAGCATTTAGTCCAACTCAAAAATAATGTGGAGAGTGGCTATGAAATTCAGCAGAGGCCAAGGGCACACGGTCAGTCCATTGGTAGCAACACCTGGGCCCATTTAGTCTAGAAAGTAGAGGCAAACATGTGAATCTAATACCAGCCAGGAACTACATGGAGGGGATTTTCAGAGAAATCAAGGCAAACTCCTCTTGGAAGTGAAACGTGGCAAAATAAGGAGCAATGGACACACACTGTGGCTTGAGACTTTCAGATCAGACATTAGTCAAAAAAAAAAAAAAAAAATCAAACAAAACAGACTGTGAGAAGGTAGTATGGTGCTGGAATGGGTTACCCACAGAGACTGTGGAATCTCCATCTTTGGAGAGTTTCAAGACTCTCCCAGACAAAGTCATGGGGTGGGTCACACCTAGGGGTGAGGACACGGACACTGCTTCAAGCAGGAATGTGAACCAGAGAACTCCAGAAGTCTCCTCCAGACAAGCTTTCTATGAATCTATTGAAGTCATGTTTCTCCAGTGAATACAGTGAATCTCAGTAGAAAAATTAGCCAAGCCAATAATTCCTTTTAAGCTGGAATTTATGTGCAGTGATATTAGATTCTTACTATTGTTAATGCATATAAATTATTTCATATCTTTGGGTGAGGAAATGAAACCAAACCACAAAGTTTGTTTTAAAGATTTGGAAATCCTACCTGGGAGTATATTGGAACATAAACTACGTCAGTTAAGGTGTAAATTGGAAACAAAGAGGACAAGGAAATGGTAGGGGCTTAATTAAGGAAAGAGTAGTACAGTAGTTGGAGAATAGGGTCATAAGCTCTTAAAAGAAAAATAGTGCACCACTGACCTGTTCAGACTCCTTGAAAAAATTAATAAAACAGTACATAAAGGTGTCTCAATGAACGTAACTTATTTTGATACTTCTGTATAAGGAACTCTCAGAGCAAATAAATCTCTACAGGACAAGGAGCATAGTCTTGCAGTGGATTAAAAATCACTAAGTGAAATAAAACCTAGTAAGCCATTGTGAGGAGAAGGATTCTTGTGTTTCAATCACCCTGGATCACTTGCATAGGTCCAGGTGACGAGAGGAATGGAAGAAGACTGAGCGCGAAATATTAGCATATGACACTAGGCTGTCTTGATAAGTAAAAAGTACCTGTGGATGAAGAGAATCATATAGTGCCATTAAGAAATATAGATGCATTAACTTTCTTCATCTACACTGCAATAGCCTCTAGTAGTCTTCACTGTTGTTATCTTGTTAAGTTAGACCCTTTGCAATGCAATGTAAATACAGTGTTTTCTCTAAGTAGTTGTCTCCTAAAAAAGAAGCAGCTTCATGACAGTAGGTGAAACTCAACATAGCACTAGCAAACATGGTTAGCATTCATAAAGCTTACTCCTGGGCTTTAAGTTGTTAGGGTTTTCATAAAGAAAAAGGAAGTGATTCTTCTTTGCTTGGACTTCATGTTGTTTAGAGGCTGGGAACAAAACAAAACAGAATTGACTTGCTGTAACTATGAGTTGACTGCATTTCACTTACCACTTCAGATTGTCTATGTAAAACTAAGGCGGGAAGAGCACAATCTCAGAAATGTCAGTATTATGGGCTGTGCAAGGTTATTGGTCTTTGTGCTCAGTACTTACAGGAAAGAATGCTTGTTCAAATTACTGAGGTCTTAAGAACAGAACTGCTTTTACTGAATAAACATCATGTTTGGAGAGTGTTCAGGCAGGACTTACTTTGCATGTTCTTATATAAAATAAGTGAGTTTTCTTTCATCATTTTCTCTATGTCCATAGATGAATAAACAAAGACGATTTAAGTCAATCTACTCCAGGTCAGAAGACATCACCCTGCTGACTCTAATAGGTGTCCATTTCAGTACACAGCATGCAAAAACATATCTGTTACGTCAGCCAAAGACACAAAATTGGACTTCCATAAGACCGAGATGTGAAAAAAGTCTGTTGTTCATCACTGAAAGACAGATAATGTATTTTCCAATGCATGTATAGCCAAAGTTGTACCACTTCATAGCAATTTTATTTATTCAAGTAGTGCTCATAAAAATAGTGAAAAAATAATTCAATTCTGTTTCTACTTCCCCTTATTGTGTCACTGAATTGTCTTTGAAAATGCTCCCAGTTTCAGACATTTGTTTGACTGGTGGTGGACAGTGGGATGTTGGCCATAACAGATGCACAGTGGCAGAGGTCTTTCTTCAAGGGCATCAGGCAAGAGGCAGGACAGTTGTTAGACTTTTTCAAAAGTATATGAAGCTGCATTTTATGGCCCCATTCTGAGCTGACAGTTGTCTATGTGTTTGATAGATGGCACAGAAATGAGTGTAGACAGTTCTCATCCAAGACACTGTAGAGAGGAGAAAAGGAAGACTAGGTTATAAAATTTACTTTTGTTGCATAACTTCAGATTTAACCAAGGGTAGACTGTCATAAAAGGCCTGGTTAGTTTTTAAAAAGTCAAAAACACTTACCTTGAGCCTACTGCCTGATAAGAGGTTGAGATGAAAATGGAATGCCAAGACGGTTCTAATAAAATTAACTTAGATCTTGTCTTCAATTTTGCATTCTCTGTTTTCATTTTGTCTGTTCTTCATCCCTTCTTTTTTTTCCTTCTTCAGGAGGTCAACATCTGCAGATTTCCCCTAGAATTACTCCCTTACTTGACTTAACTGTTCAAGGTGCAGGTAGTGCCATTGACTTAAATACATAAGTCTATGTGTCTGTTGAGTTGTTATTCATCATTCCTGAAGATCAAGCACTGGTATCTTCTGTGATCTTTTGCTTCTTGATCTCTGTCTTCTCATACACAGAGGTCTAAGTCACACTGAGCTTTGTTTTGACTTCAGCGGAACAGTCTTAGATACAGTTTAACAACCAACCTGATTCTACAGCTATTGACTTCCTGGATAAGTAGAGCGACCACCTGCCAAGTAATTTAAAAATGTATTTAGTGCTCTTGCCTCTTCAAGGTAGTTAAAAGCCACATCCTCTTTATTCCTGATTCTTGCATCTCTCCTCTTTTCCTTTATCATTTAAAGATTCAGAGGTGCAGCTGAACTTTAGATAACTTATGCAAATAAAGCAGCAACCAGTCTTCCTGCAGAGGTTAACCACTTTGCAAAGTCAATGGAAACTAATACATACCTCTGAAAACTTACATCTGCACTAGGCATCTCCCTCATTTTATTTTCTGGAGAGTTTTCCATTTGTGTGCTGAAGGTAGACTGCTCTAGAAATCTTGCTGTAAATTTGTATCTGCACAAGCATGATCAAAGTGAGGGAAAATCTGTCTGTGTTTACCTGCGGTATTTGAGTTTTCTGGTGATGGTACACACAAATTTTCTATGGGGCAACTATCCATCCAGAAAAAATAAAGATGAAAACTTGTACTCCCCGAACCTCAGATTGTGTCTGTGACAGATAAATGCCCATGTTGCACTGTCAGGTACTTTCATGAATATATAATTAATATGGAAAATTAACATTACATTATCACAACTTTTGAAGAATCTTATTTTGAAAGAGCAAAAGAAAGCAGGGCACTTTCATGTTGTCAGTGGCTGAGATGTCCAGTTGAATATAATTTGAACTATCTACAGTTAGAGATCTTGCCATTCACAAAACATCTATAGGTATGCATATGTTCCTATTTCCCTTTCCCTAAAACTTCTCAGTCTATTGAAACAAACAAACAAAAAAAGTAAATGTAGCATGCAACTGATAAATTTAAACCATCTTCTAAGTAAAAGGAATGATTTAGGCAATCTCCTAAGTAAAGCTAAGTAGAGGCAAGCAAACAGAGGGTCAGATTCACCAGTTAAAAAAAGCTTCATGGAACTTGTATCAGAATGAATTTTTCTGAGTATTCATGCTTTCCTTTCAATTATCTTCCAATAAGAATCTTAAACATCAATAAAAATTATAATCTAAATTTTATGCAATAAAGATAATACCTCTACTCTGTGTGCATATCGGTGTATCACGCACCGGGTGAACAATCCCACTTTTGGTACAACAACGGCAGTTTAGGCTAAGTGAACCCAGCTGAGCTTGGGAAGAATATTTTACTTTTCATGGTTAGAGTGATTACTCATATAGACGTTTATCCTTTTGTGCTGATAAAAAAGTAATTTTGTTTAGCTGATAGATATTTATTTATAATGATAGCCAGGATGAGACAGTTCTAGGTAACAGTGTAAACTAGCTGTGGATTCTTTTATTTTTTTTCAAATACAGTTTCTTTACTCCTTTTTTGTTTTCTTCCCAAAATTAAAATACAAAGGAAACACAGATGACGTATAACTCAGCTGAAGAACATTTAAGGCTGGAGAGCGTCACTTTGTAGCATGAAGAATCTCACAAATCTCTCAATGTTCACTGCCTGAGGAGGAAAATTTTTATTTTAGTTGTAGTACAGTTGCAACAAACCAGAAAGTTAAAAAAGATTTTTTGCATGTGTTTTGGTTTCGGCTGCCGCCGGCAACAAAAGCGCCACGCGGCCGCCCCTCCCCCCGCCGGCGTGCGGAGGAGAATGGAAAGAAAGAGGCAGAAACTGGGGGGTCGG
>Ga0065711_1031768_pt1 | contig 28787 bp, 10 predicted proteins | sample Hoacrofraction12_FD_59098 | JGI IMG/M metagenome (GOLD analysis project Ga0065711, IMG submission 59098) | Hoatzin crop microbial communities from Cojedes, Venezuela - Epithelial fraction 12 v2 (version 2) | ecosystem: Host-associated > Birds > Digestive system > Esophagus > Crop | place... | reverse complement strand
GGGCGGGGCATGGATTTCTGCAGCACAAAACCAATTGATTTTAATAACACTGGTGCCTCTATTACACTGAGAAATGGTGAGAGTTCCCTGAATTAGTGCTCCCACCAGCTACAGTCTGAATACCAGCAACACGTTGGGACAATTTCTCCAGTCTTCCCCTGTGCTTGGAGTTTCTCTTTGAATAGTCTATTTGCAGTAGCCTCTCACGTGCTTTAATAATTTTTCACAGCATTCATATTATCTTTTCATCTTCATATTTATCTTAAATTCACATGGTTCTAGCCAGATATCAGCTCTTATTTTGTGTGGAGTAGTTGTCCCAGTAAAGCGGCATAGCGTGCAGCAAAACAGAGAGCAGCACAACGCAGACCAGCAGATAATGACGAGCCAAGTGACAGGAAAGCCTCTGTATCTGCAAGATGTCTGCTTTTCACAAACACAGTCAGAGAGCACTTTGGCTTGCCAGCCCATGTCTAAAGGTCAATAACAGAATCATGTCTTCTAATTAAAGCTTTGGCCAACTGCCTGTTCAGAAAGAAAAAAATGTAAATTCAATAGATCTAATAGAAAATAAAACAAGATTCCACAGTACAGACTGTTTTTACTTAATCTGCATGTAACAAGGATCTGAAAGACTGATTTAATCACTTCGATTACAGAATTATAAGAAAAGGGTATAACTTTATTGTATGCATTTAGTCATTAATTCTGAAGGAAGGCACTGAGACAGGAAAAAACCCAGGACCTTTAAGAATAGTTTCGTGCAACCATATTAAAGCCACAGAGTTATCAGAAGCTTTCGAAAATGTGAAGAACAGATCCAAAAACTACTTTAGGATTAGATCTAAGTCCTGACCTGCACTTTTTGTTATTTATTAGACCAGGAATTACTAATCACTATAAAGGGAGTAGAATAATTTTCTATCCCCTTTTGCCAAAGTCTTGCCTTTCCTGCTGTAGTTGTAGCTACAGATCCCAGAATAGGAAAACAAGAACGCAAGAAATCCATTTGACATTTTAAATGTTATTGCATTTATTCTTGATTGACAACAGGGGCAGGCAGACTCTCGTCTTTTGAAGCTGTAATTATTAAAATTATTACAAAGCCTTAAAATAAATCCTATGTTAGGAGTAAATGAACCCCATGCTACCATTTCTTAAGGAAAACACTTTTTAAAACTTTGAAAATGACATCATTCTCCCTTCTTTGGGTTTTGGTTGTTTTGTTGGCTGGTTGGTTGCATTGTATGGTGGGTTATTTTTTCCGATGAGAAATCCAGTCACCACTAGCTTGCCCAAAATGGTCTGCACACTTTTTCTACACCTTCTTGTTCCCGTTGTTAGTGTACAATGTCAGGTTTACATGTTTGTATCACCTCTCATCATTATGGCAGGCAGCTGAGGCATGTCCCTAACTCTGCCTTGCTGCTTGGCACCTCAAAACATGCTGCTGGAAGTCTCAGCATTAAAACTTTGTCTCTGTCTGAGGTTCCAAGGCAGAGGGCCTTGATAGAAAACTGCCAAAGTTAGCAGAAAAATTCCTGCTCAAGTGTTTTCACAATAAGTTGAGCCTGTTGGTTATCAGTCCAAAGAATGACTTTGTGCTACAATGGAAGGTTTTCTGCTCGTCTCACCTTCCTTCCTGCACAAGCGCTGAGCAGAGCAGACCTGCTGGAGTGGTCTGTTTCCCAGGAAAGGAGCGGAGGAAGCCATGTCACTTCAGCTTTGCCCTTTTCATAGAATTTCATAAGCTCTTGTTAAATAATGCTTTGTACACTTTATTCCTGCACTTTTCTATGTATTAATACTTAATTTACCTATGTCTATATATGTATAAATACATGAGCATTAATAAATACACACATAATGTGTCTATGTACAAAGAAATACATATTTGTATAATTCTTTATACATAAAATTTATATGCATACACAAATAAACATATATATATATGTATATATTTTAATATCTAAGCATTTCCTAGTCCAAGGGAAGTAGGCAGCCAATAAACAGATGTTCTGAAATCACACGGGTATGAAAGCACATAAAGGTATCATAGAATCACAGAATGGTTTGGGTTGGAAGGCACCTGCCTTCAGCTGGAATCTTTCAAGGTTCCAACCCCCCTGCCTTGGGTAGGGACACTTTCCACTACACCATGTTGCTCAGAGCCCCATCCAGCCTGGCCTTGAACACTGCCAGGGAGAGGGTAGCCACAATATCTCTGGGCTACAGGTTTCAGTGCCTCACCACCCTCAGCATAAAGAACTTCTTCCTTACGTCCAACCTAAAACTGCCCTCTTTGAGTTAAAAACCCCCTTGCCCCTTATTCTGTCACTACAGGCCCTTTTAAAAATTCACCTTTTTTATAAGGTGCCTTTATATATTGAACAGCCTCAATAAGCTCTCACCAGAGCCTTCTCTTCTCTAGGCTGAACAGCCCCATCTGTGTCAGCCTTTCCTCATACAAACTGTGTTCCAGACCTTGGATCATCTTTGTGCATCCTCTGGGCCTGCTCCAACAGATCCATGTCTTTCCTGTGCTGAGGGCTCCAGAGCTGGATGCAGGACTCCAGGTGGGATCTCACCAGAGCGGAGTAGAGAGGGGGTATGGTATGGTATGGTTTGGTATGGTTTGGTGTCATATCATATTGTAACATACGATATCATAGACTTACAGAATGCTTTGGGTTGGAAGGGACCTTTAGAGGTCATCTAGCCCAGTGATATGGTATGGTACAGTACAGTATGGTATGGAGTACAGGGGGTATGGTATTTTACAAAAAGGTGGCACAGACACACACATGCAAAAAAAGTGGGGTAAACAGACCAGGTGACAGCAGGGAGAAGGAGACTTCTGGGGCAGATGGGATATGTGACTGCTGGGGGAGAAAAAGGGGGGGATTCCTGCCACCTCTTCTCTTGAATATGTGCTGTCCTTGTACTACTGATTTTCGCTGAAATCAGCTATTTCACTGTTCACATCCTTGTGGGCATTCATGGCCTATAGTAAGCAAGAATTTGCACATTAGAACTCTTAGGGTCTTACTACCTCCGAACTACTCTTAAAATTTTACCTATGCTCTAAACTGCACTTACAGGTTCATCTTGATATCATCATTTACAGCTGTGCAAAACTGATTGTTAAATGGCTGCAAAGTCTGAATGCTTCATGGGTTCTCTAACTGCTAACACTGTACTTAATTCAAATTGCTCCCTCCACCTGGATACCCTCCACCACCTCATTTCCTTTGGAAGAGTAGAAGTCGCCTCAGCTTTGGTGAGCACTGGCATATGTTGGCGTGGACACTTGTCTCCGAGGGAGAAAGAACAGCCCAGAATCTCAGAGGATCATATCCCTAAATGCCCTTGCATTAAACCCTATCATATATTTCTAGAAAACAATGCAGAAGGGCTATCAAATATTGCACAATAATAGCTTGAATTGCAGAGGAAGATAACCAACTTTAGAGATCATCTAGCCCAGTGGTATGGTATGGTACAGTACAGCATGATATGGACTAGAGGGTGCACGGTATTTTACAAAATAAAAGGGGTAGTGTGCAGGTACACCAGAAGACTAGGGACAATGTGGGGCCACTGCTGAATGAGGTGGGTGTCCTGGTGACGGAGCATGCAGAGAAGGCAGAGCTACTGAATGCCTTCTTTGCTTCAGTCTTCAGTGCTAAAGCCAGCCCTCAGGAATCCCAGGCCCTGGAGTTAACAAAGGAAGTCTGTAGAAAGGATGGCCTTCCCTTGGTCGAGGAGGACTGTGTGAGAGATCACCTAAGCAATCTGGATGCCCACAAATCCATGGGCCCCGATGGAATGCACCCACAAGTGCTGAGGGAGCTGGCAGATGTCATTGCTGAGCCACTCTCCATCCTCTTTAAAAGGTCCTGGAGGACAGGAGAAGTGTCTGAGGACTGGAGAAAAGCCAATGTCACTCCTATATTCAAAAAGGGCCAGAAGGAAGATCCAGGGAACTACAGGATGGTCAGGCTTACCTCCATCCTGGGAAAGAAGGCGGCGCAATTCATTCTAGAGGTCATCATCAAGCAAGTGGAGGAAAAGAGGTTATCAGTAGTAGTCAGCATGGATTCACCAAGGGGAAATCATGCCTGAAGAATCTGATAGCTTTCTAAGATGACACGACTGGCTGGGTAGATGAAGGGAGAGCAGTGGATGTTGTCTACCTCGACTTCAGGAAGGCTTTCGACACTGTCTCCCATAACATCCTCATAGGCAAGCTCAGGAAGTGTGGGCTGGATGAGTGGTCAGTGAGGTGGATTGAGAACTGGCTGAATGGCAGAACTCAGAGGGTTGTCATCAGCGGCGCCGAGTCTAGTTGGAGGCCGGTAACTAGTGGTATCCCCCAGGGGTCTGTACTGGGCCCGGTTTTGTTTAACTTCTTCATCAATGACCTGGATGAAGAGTTAGAATGTACCCTCAGCAAATTTGCTGATGACACCAAACTGGGAGGTGTGGTGGATACACCAGAAGGCTGTGCTACCAGTCAGCGTAACCTGGACAGGCTGGAGAGTTGGGCAGAGAGGAACCTGATGAGCTTCAACAAGGTCAAGTGCAGGGTCCTGCACCTGGGGAGGAACAACCCCATGCATCAGTACAGGCTTCGGACAGAACTGCTGAAGAGCAGCTCTGTGGAGAGGGACCTGGGTGTCCTGGTGGATGACAAGTTGACCATGAGCCAGCAGTGTGCCCTAGTTGCCAAGAAGGTCAGTGGGATCCTCGGGTGCAGTAAGAGGAGTGTGGCCAGCAGGTCGAGGGAGGTTCTCCTCCCCCTCTACTCTGCCCTAGTGAGGCCTCATCTGGACTACTGTGTCCAGTTCTGGGTTCCCCAGTTCATGAAAGATGAGGAGATACTGGAGAGAGTCCAGCGGAGGGCTACAAAAATGATGAGGGGACTGGAACATCTCTCCTACGAGGAAAAGCTGAGGGAGCTGGGCTTGTTCAGCCTGAAGAAGAGAAGGCTGCGAGGGGACCTTAGAAATGCTTATAAAAATCTCAAAGATGGGTGTCGGGACGATGGGGCCAGACTCTTTTCAGTGGTGCCTAGCAACTGGACAAAGGGCAACGGGCACAAACTGAAGCATAGGAAGTTTCATCTGAATATGAGGAAGAACTTCTTCACTCTGAGAATGACGGAGCACTGGAACAGTCTGCCCAGGGAGGCTGTGGATTCTCCTTCTCTGGAGATATTCAAGACTCGCCTGGACACGGTCCTGTGCAGCCCACTCTAGGTGATCCTGCTTCAGCAGGGGGGTTGGACTAGATGACCCACAGAGGTCCCTTCCAACCCCTACCATTCTGTGATTCTGTGAAAATCTACAAAAAAAATTTTGTCTTAAATTATCATGTTATATTATTGTGTATATTATGATTAAAATGTCGTATTTCTGACCAGTAATGAAAAAAATAGTAAAATTGAAGTTGTAGCACACAAAACTCATAGGAACACTGTTAACAGATCTAATGTCATTGTTCTAAGCAGTACACTGTTTGGTAAAATAGACATGCAAACTTCTTGGTTTAAGGAGTGAAAAACAATTATTAGAGTTGTGTGCTATCATGTGTACCTTTTATTCTTACTTTACCCATTGGATCATTTCTATGATCAGCACTACACAACACAATCACTACTCAGAAATACTCCCGATTTTACAATGAAACTGGAACCTGTAGAGAAATTTGTCATTTTAGGTATTGGTCTAGCTATATTTGATAATTAATTATACAAAAAGTATATATAAGTATAGGTATATGTATATACAGCTGTGAGTATACATTTTATGTTATTTTTATTCCTCAAGTAAAACTGTGCAACTAGCTATTAATACTAACAATTTATTATGGTTTACTGAAAGTGTTACTTTTCAGGAAATTTAAAAGATTATGTTTGTATGGATTAAGATCACACAGACAACTCGATGCACTCGCTATATGTGTTACTTCAATATCAATAACGTCTTTAAAACCAAATTATTTGGATTTGAAAAACATTCTTTACTAACCGATTTTGTAGTATATTTCTAACCTGTACACTCAATGCAAAAATAGAAGCTTTACATTCACCAAATAATTCTGAAATCATAATACATATTAAGATCTAAAATGTTAGAAAAGTTTCAGAATATGTCTCATGAGTAAGTGTAAATTATCTAAACTTCCACATGGGTGGCAAAACCATGAAATCATTAAAAATGCTACACTAAATATAATAGGACTATTAGACAATTTCTCTGCAATCCAGCTTGTAAAATACAGCAATAAAAAATGTTGAGTGGTCCTTTTCATAGAAATATTGACTCAGACTCAAGATACAGTTATTCTCTGTTACAAATACTACAGCAAATTGCAATACATAGAGAACAGTTAATAGAAGTGTGAGGGTCTGTGACACTTCACACTTGCAGCAGGGCAGCAGGATTGCACTACACAGAATCAGCAAAGGGCTGAGGCTGGCGGGGACCACAGTCTTCTCACAGGAACCTGGGCTTCCCCAAGGCCAGTCTTGCCAGAAAAGAAGAAGGTGAAGCAGGAGTTCAGTTCCTCCGTCTTTTCCGTATCCATTGTTACCATGATCCCTGCCCCATTCAGCAGTAAGCCCACATTTTCTATGATCTTCCTTTTGCTCTTTATGTACTTGTAGAAATCTTTCTTGTAGCCCTCACCAGTTTCAACTCCAGATTGGCCTCAGATTTATTATCCCTATCCCTTCATAACCAGACAGGATCTATATATTCCTCCTGGGCGACATGCCCCTGCTTTCACCTCCTGTACAGTGAGCTCTTGCTCATCCATGCAGGCCTCCTGCTGCCTGTGCTTGATTTCCTGCTTGTCAGGATGGACCCTTCTTGAACTGAGAGAAGATGATCCTCAAATACCAGTGAGCTCTCCTGGATCCCTCTTCTCTCCAGGACTTCGTGCCAAAGTATTCTTCCAAGCCAGTTTGTGAACAGGTCAAAGTCTGATCTCTTGAAGACCAATTTGTGGTCATTCTTTTTGTCCTGTATCCTTCTCACAAGGACCCCAAACTTCACCATCCCATGGTTGCCGCAGGTTTTATGGTTGCCCTGGCCTTCACATCTCCAAACAGATCTTCACTGTTTGTAAGTACGAGGTCCAGCAGAGCATCTGTCCTTGCTGGCTCCCTCATTGCTTGTGTCAGGAAGTTGCTGTCAATGTACTCCAGAAACCTTCTGGATTGCTCATGCCCGGCTGTGTTGTCACTCCAGCAGGCACTGGAGTGGTTCAGGTCCTCCAGGAGAACCAGAGCCTGCAAACATGAAGCTCTTCCAGGATGAGTATGAAGAAGGTCTCATCCATTTTCTTCTTCTTGATCAGATTGTCTGCAGCAGACACCAATGACAAAATTGTTCATGTTGATCTGCCCTCTAACCCTCAAGCACAAGCTCTCAGCTGGTTCACCACCCATCCTAAGGTAGAGTTCCATACATTTCTGCTGCTCTCTGACATAAAGGGCAACTCCACTTCCTCACAGTCTTGGCCTGTCCTTCCCAAAGCACCCCTATCCATGTAGGGCAGTCTTCCAGTTGTGCAAGCTATCCTGTCACATCTCCATGATCCCAGCAAGTTCATAGACTTACAGCTGCATGCATACTTCTAATTCCCCCTGCCTTTTCCCAAGGCTGTACGCATTAGTAAAATCACTTCAGAGAGGAACTCAACCATGCTGCTTCCCCAGAAAGAGCATAAGCATTTTCCACATAAGGCTATACATTGGGCTCTCCCCTGTTTACGTATCTATGCTTAAAGGGATTGCACTTCAGCCCTCCGTCATTGATTGCTATGTCTCTTCTTTCCCCATGATTGTGTCTCACCTTCCTCATCCCTCTTGTTTGTTGAAGAATCTTTCCTTCGTTCATCACTTCCAGTATAAAGCTCTCCTTACCAGTTCATTCAACCTGTTGGAAAAAGTACTTTTGCTCCACTTCTTCAAGCTGATTCTGTCTTGTCCAAGCAGCTGTTGATCCTAGAAGATCATGGTCATAGAAGCCAAAACCCTCAGGCAAACACAAGGTGCACAAACAACTGTTGACCTGCAAGATCTACCCAGTCCTCCTCAGGCCCTTCTCCCTCACCAGCACTGTCACGGAGACACCACCTGGTCCACCACGCCCTTGATCACTGCCCCTTGAGCCCTACAGTCACACATGAGACTTCCCAGTTAACCTCTGGTGGTATCATTAGTGGAAAAGCATAAGAGGGTGATATTCCGAGAGCTGCAAATGTCCCCTGTATCTTCTTCACAATGTCCCAAAAGCAAGCCCCCAGGAAGCAGCAAATCTCCCTAGATGACAAATCAGGTTGGCGGATGGGGACCTCTGTCCCCTGCAGCAAGATGTCTCCTGGTGATGTCACTTGCAGCTTCCTCTTGGTGCTCTTGAGCAGCTCAGGTTCAACCACTGGAGATGCTCCATTGGATAGCACTTCCACCTCCTCATCGGTCACCTTTCTGTAACCGTAAGTCTTCAGGTGGAGCAGGAGCCTTCCTCCTGATGTAAGCAGTCACCAGCTTTCAACTTTCATCATGGTTGGAGTTTCCACCTTCCAGCTTCACAGGCAGAGACTCTTCCTGCCTTTCCACAACAGCTGGAGGTTTGGGCTCTTGAACTGCAGGGATCTGGAGGAGACCCAGTCAACCTCTTTCTCATCCTTTCTGATGCTATGCCATCTACTGACCTCCTCCCATAGTTCTCTCACTTGGTGGCACAGCTCCTCAAAATCTTCATACCCCCTGCAGGCCAGAAGACTGTGTGCCCCAGCTTCAGTGAGAGGTCCCAGGCACTTCCAGCAGCCTCAGACTTGCAGAGCTGCATCCTTCTTCTGAAGTCCTCTCTGGGTCCAGGAATCTGGTACTGAAGGAACAATTACTCCAGAGGCTGCTGGGGACCTTGTCCTGGGGCATGTGACCACCGTAGCTGAGGATGGGTATAAGGGACAGAGCAGGTTTGTTGGACTCTACTTTGTGCCCTGCTGCACAAACAGCTGCCTCTGTCAGTTGTGGATTAGGCTGACTCTTTCACAGGCCTCTCTTTTAGCATGGGCTAGAAGGGTCCTTGATCAGAGGTCAGCTAGAACAAAGGCTGGAAGCACACTTTGTCAATGGCAGCTGACATAGTGCATCAGAAGATGCTAGCTCTACCCTTATCTTAGCCCTATCTCTGTCCGCACATGGCTGCAGCTGGAGCCCTCCAATTCCTCAGAGGGATCACAAGAATCCCCCAACAATCCTATATAAAGTGCCCAGAAGCTCAGGAAGATCTTGAAAGGAAATCAAAGAAGCAGAGCAAAGGAACTGCAGCACAAACTGGTGCATCTCCCGGCTGCCTCTGCCATTTCCTTGATCATGAATGCCCAGCCATTTCCTTGATTCTGCATGAAACACTCTCTTTATGGCATCTTGAAAAATTCACTTTCTGCATTCAAAGCAAAGTAAGCAATGCATTTACAATAACCAGTACACAAAGTGGGGAGCAGGGGGCAGAAGCAGACAGGGAAAAGAAGGGTGAGGGTATACCCTGGGTTTAACCAATAAATTTGCTACAGGTTAAAAGATACAGATCTTGTCAGTGTGAAAAACTAGCAGAGTTCCCAAATGTCACCTGTGTATTCTTAAAATATGATGTTGGCTGATGTTCAGGAGTAGGATGTGTTCCTATAGGGCTATTTTGAATTAGCTATACACAAAAAGGTAGTTAATATACACCTGCAACCTTGTGTGTAACTTGGTAACTGTTATTTAGAACTAATAGACCCTTCTGTAATTTACCCAGCTTGATCTTCAGTAGTCATGACAAAAAGCATCTTCTACACAAAAAATCATAAATGTTACTCCAATTCTACTCCTCTCTTTTTAACTTGATACACAAAAACTGAATTTCACATTGTGTGCTAACTACAAAGGCTGTTGTTCTTTCAACATCAGGCTCAGTCACGCAATAACACATAGTAACAGGCTTAATGTCTGCTGTCTTCACGACCTCAGTCAAGTCAAATCAACAGGATTGTTCACGGTAGTAAACACTGCTACACCATGCAAGTGGGTTTGCTTACATAAATCCAATTCCAAGACCTAACCCTGAACGTTTGCATGGTGAGGATTGCATTCTGTGTTTTCGCCTACTGCACTATCTCCCCATCACAGCTGGAGACAAAAGATCTATGGTAAGGCTACAGCACTGTCTGTAAATTGTCATTGCAAGTTCAGAGATAGCTCAGGGCTTCCAAGCACAGAAGGGTAAACGGAGGTATCCATGTGGAAACACCACAGCAGGTTTTGATCATCTTTTTGTTCACCTCAAATATCTGCCAGGTTTAATTTATTTCATTTATTGGTGGGGATAGTTGTTTTTTGAAAAGTCTTTTAATTTTACCATGACTTCACGTGGCAGATGCAGTGTGCGAGAAGCTCATGTCTTCAGTTGTGCATCCTTGCTCTCAGTTGCTTACTGTTACTTCCGAACTGGCTGAGATCAGCTTCACCTCCTGCAGCTCCACCTCTCAATTCTTTCAACGCCATCACACAACACGGACAATAGACTCCCAAAGACTTTCTTTAGCTGCCATGAGTCCAGTGGCTTACCAGTACAGCAGTTAAAAATATCACAAAAAGGCAAGCAGCACTCTTTTGGGTGGGAAAGCATAGGAGATGCAGAAAGATCATGTACCCAGCTATGAAAAACTGGAATTCTTTATGAGGTGTTTCTGTAATTTGCACCTACTGTTTGAAATCCCAAGGGGAAATTGAATGTAATTCCTTGGAGAACAGCTCACCAGGCTCATAGAAACCTGGAATTATGTCCTGCTAGGTTTGGACTTGATATAAATCCTGCCGAATACCCTGAAATTTTTAGATTAAACAATTGATGGCTTTTGAATTTTCGTTCTCCTTCTGCCAGCATTTGGCTATTTTTCTAATCACGTGGCCCTACCATTTGAGTCGAAGCCAATAAAGATTTATTTATTCATTAGATTTTGTGAATGATACACTGGAAAAATACATTTTTACTGAAAAATCATAACATTTTTGGCAATAAATGTCATGCACCTTATTTGCAATTTTAGTATCTGTTCCAAAAGTAAAATTCTTAAACTCACAAATAAAGATTGAAGATGAATTTGGGTGAAGTGTATTGTTTCCTTTCTTGAGGTCTTGAGTGTATTTGACCAATGAAGGACTTTCTGTTGTTGAAAAATTCTAACTATGCATTGTGGCCAAACACTGCTCTTAAAATCTGAATGAAGTCTTGTTCTGAATAAATAATAAGTATGAACATCCATATTCTGGGCAAAAGCAACAAAACAAAAAAGTATTACTACACCAAACATGGAATTAAATAAAGTTATCTTTCAAGTGCAATGGACTCCTACAGGCAAAAGCTTATTCCTCTGTAAGACAAGCAAACAGTGAAGCTTTAATTGTTGCTTTATTTTTATGCTAATGTAGTATTTTTACACATATCTGCATTTATGTATATTTATCAGATGTGTGTTTGTTCATTTGTATAACTGAAATCAAAGACTACATCACTACTCATTTGGGGAACACCCCTCAGATCCTCTGAGAGGTGTCCAGAATGGCTTCATAGATTTGGGATTAATACATAGTATTGATTATGATTTTTGTCTGTGTGAAGTGAGAAGTTCATTTATGACAGGAGTTTTCCATCCCCGTTTGGAAGATCCTGTGACATTTTGTCATGCCCATAGGGATATGCGCTGCAGTCCAGGCAGTACTGGTTTTAACCTTCGATCTGCTGTCAGTATACAGCGTGGCCTCCCTCAAATCATCACATTTCTACCTCAGCCTCCCTCTAAAAGCTGGGAATAATGACAACTAGCTCTTTTATGCACATCATTGTAGCAAGTAAAAATGTAAAAATGTTATTGCTTACATAATGCCACTTACAAAATAAACTATGGAAAGAAAACATACTTCCATATCTTTCTTGATTTATCTCTCTGGCAGAGACTGGGAAAACAAACATGAGTTACAGACTCCACATATTGAAAATATTGAAAATAGCACAGCCTCCCTTTTGCAGTCTGTATTTTGTTCAGTTCTTTTGCCTTTTTTAATAAGAAGAAATTTATTTCTATATTAAGATTGACATTTTGAATCAGGAGATTATAAGATTTTCACTGTATGTGAAAAATTAAGTGATTGACTATCTCAACATTTTCGTTTTACAAATACAAAATGCAGATTTCACAGATAAAGCACTAAAAGCACTGTTGAATCTAAATAGTATTTTCTTTCCACATTTTCAAAACAGGCAGGAAAATTAAGTGCAGGTTTGTGTGTCATACAAGTGAGCACAATTAAGGAATCTTGTATTGTTGTCTCCTGAATAGACTTGTCACATTACTATTCAAAGCCTTTGTCTAGTGACAGTGGAATATCAAAAAGATACTGAATAATATAGCAAAAATCTATTGTGCCATGAGATCTAATCTTTGTCTGCAGGTAATTGCCTTATTAAAAGATTTGCAAGCTTACTCTTTCTGTGATTCTGAAGCAAGCTAAGAAAACCACATTGTCTGAAAAAATAGCTAAATCTTCTGAAACTCCATTCCCTGTGACACGACAATACTGTGTAACTTCAACTGGGAATTAAAACTATAGCCCTTTAGTGTTCTAGCAATGGTAAAGATGCTTCCATTGCTGCAAGTATCATTGGAGGTACGAATGGCATTTTGTAGGTGCCTTCTTCCCCCCCTCGCCCCACCTCTTCTGTGAGTCTCACACGCAGTGCTGCAGGAGTTGCCTTTGTAAACATAAGAATCCCATTTATTCTGTAATATGTGTTATACAGCACCTCAACTTCTGTGTCCTATTTTGTACCTGTCAGCAACAGCCAACAGAGCCCAGACAGGACAGGGACCCCCAGCCTCACTGCTCCCAGGTTCCCCGCGGGCAGAGCAGTGCCGCAACCCAACAGCAGGAGAGAAGTAATTGCACCTTTCTCTTGCCAACACCCATTACAAATTGTCAGCTTTCATAAGTAGTATGACTGGATAAAACATTTCTTTCAGCCCTTAAAGCCATTTCCTTTTATTTATTGTGATGGTTTACTTTTTGACTGCATGGAAAGCACAGGATTGCCACCCTTGCTTTTTTATTTCCACAGATAAGGCGGCAAGGCATAATGCAAGCTTCCCTACACAGAGCTGCATTAACTCACCTCAGACTGGGCCTGGGCACACCATTCTCTTCAGCTGAAAGAGTCGAAGCCAGTTTTGTTGTTCTGTCTGTCCTAGGTGTCATTTCAGAAACAATAGTTTCTTTAAAGCTTTGGGTTCTGCACTTATTTTCTCCTTCAGAAGTTAAAAACGTTGGTTTTGTAGTGGTTACATACACAGATTGTGGAATTATCATAAAATCTAGCCTGAGAACATTTTACTCCTTGGTAATTATATTTTCACTTGAAGATAACCAAGATAAATTAGATAAAGAGTCTCTAACACTGCTTCCCACCATGTTTTTACAGTACTGTGCATATTTACTTCCAGATATGTACCCATAACTCAGAATGAAATCTGAAAATCAAACATAAATGTCTGTGGGTTATTCATTTAAACTTCTTGCCATCCCGCACAAACTAAAATGACATAGGTGTTATATTTTTATCTAGGTCTTTCTTAAAGTTCCAAAATTTCCCTGTCTTTGTAATATAACCAAAGGCAAATTGAGCCCAAAGTCTGCTTCACACAATGAGAATCAGGTAAACACAAGAAATTAAATGTAGTAGCAATGAAATAGCGTATTGTGTATAGATGGCATGTGGAGTTTGAAATGCCTTAATAAATAACCGATACTCTTACTTTTAATAGGATACCTATAATCTACTTTTAATTACTATCATTAAGAGTGGGTTGAATAAAATGTAATCATAGATGTTATATATAACTCCTGTAACCTACACTGGCAAGGGTGCCTTTTTACAGCAAGAAACTAGATAAATTTTAATCATTTAAGTTTATCAATAATTTTTTCTTAATTTTAATTTCTTGTCACTTTGTGCCATTTAGAGACTGCCATGATATGTAAAAGTCTATAAACAGCATCCAGCAGCTACATAAGGTGCAGAGAGTAGAATGGGTCCTCTAAAGCAAAGTTTTCATGCACATTGCAGTTGTCCTGTACCAAGCTACTGGCAGATGATGAAGAAACATTCCTGGGGAAAACATTTGAATGACTGCTCCAAAGCTGTCTGAAGGTGATTTTTGCATGTTCTTTTGAAATACTTGATATTGGCTGTTGTGAGGAATGCATGACTGCTCTGCTTCTCAGCCTGAGTCTCCAATACCCAAGTACAAGAAAATACTTCATCCAGGCTCATTTTCTATGTAAAACTGGCAAGAAATTTACTAAAATAAAAGAATGAAACAAAATTTCTCTCTCTCTTTCCATCCACGCACGATCCTGCCACGTGCTTCTCTGACAGAAGTATCTGGTGCTGAGGATCATCATTAGGCACTCAGTTTTTTGCAGGCTATCAGAAAGAAATAAGAACTCCGCATAGTGAAACAAACCCATCCCTCCCTCCACCAACTGCACTGACTGGTCAGCAGAGGCTGTTGTCCCGACTCCTATCTCCATGTAAACTAAGCATCAGGAGAAACTATAGAGAATTTGGTTTTTTTGCAAACTTTTATGTGAAAGAAATGAATCACGGATTACCTCTAAAATAAAGTAGTGAAGCCATTCTTAGGAATCAGACAGGGTCTCTGAAGAAAATAGTTCAGAAATTATGGTATTTTGATTCTGGATACTTTGATATCACGATGTTATTATGTATGTTCAATCAAAACCTGGGCGCTGGTGTATATAAGGAAGTGGAGAGTAAATGAATCCTGCAGAATCTGTCTTTCTGCCTCTATGTATCCATCACTCACAGCAATAAAGATCAGTTCCAACTACTTTTTTTCAGTTATTTACCAAGCTGCAGAAATAAAAATGTTTGCTGAGATCATACCAAATTAACAAATTTTATTGGAAGTCACAGAGGTATGACACTGCAGCAAACTGCTTGGAAGACTGGCAGCAACCAAAGAGTCTAGAAAAATGGGAAAAGCCCAGGCCTCTAGACTGACTGATCTTCAGGGTGTGCCCCTAAGATAGGTAGACAAATGCAGAACTTCAAAAGTTTGGGATTTTTCTTTAAGGTGGGCTACAATCTTCTTCCTTTTTTTTTTTTTTTAAATCGGAAACAAGCATTCTTCACTCACCTTATTATGCTGAAACAATGGGTATATGATGGCAACACAGTCAAAGATCAAAGTCCCAGAGATGTCAGTGGAACATTTTTCCAGGATAAAATTGACAAGAACTTTGAGAACAACAACCACAACATATACAGGTGGTCTGGGCAAAGAAATTAGGTTTTGCTATACAGTGATGAGGAAGTAAGATCTAAAAAATCCAGAACTCCAGAGTGCAAAACTCCTGAATTATGGTCAGGATTGTGGTCTGTTCTCACCTGGTCAAGGACAAGGCAATGTTGATGATACTGTCACGGTATTGTTAAACAGTTTTGCAGACAGAATCCACCAGACCTCGTGTTGAGGGTCTTAGCTGCCAGAACAGGAAAATTTCGTATCAGAAAGCAAGTGAACGAATGAAAGCTACTTTTCTTTTTTTAACTTTTTACCTTATTCATTCAGCAGCTGTGTCTCCAAGAACTGTAATTATCACCCAGGCAGATGTGGTATGTTTAGGGACAAATAATTGACATTTAAATACTTCATCCCTTACTCAGAACCTCTTGCTGCCTTTGCTTATCATTAAAAATAGTAATAATGAAGTATTGGCCTTTAGCTGTTACTTAACATTTAAGAGACCACCTCCCTCATTCACAAAATGGTGTTGTTAAATATTCTTTATGCTTTTTTGAAAGATTTCCCTCTTTTTTCTGCAGCAAGAGTTTTCGCAGATTTTTTTTTCTAAATGGGCAAGACTAGATGTTACGTCATAACACTGAAGTCCTTTGGTTTACATTTGTTTAATAAAACCCACAGGAATACATATCTGTAGAAAAGCAAATGAACAGACTACTGTGGCAACCTATGTGACCAGGAGAGTAAAATTCTAAGATTTGTTAAGCCAGAGTCCTAAACAGCAACCATCATAGAAATTGAATTCTTTTTGATTTGATAAATGAACACTTTTATGCAGAAATATCTGAGCGCTTGACCATCAACTGGAGTAAACCAGATAACCTTCAATGCATTGGAAAGCTAGGTGTTGATGCAGACAGTGAACGCAGTGAAGGGCTGGAGTTAAGAAGAGGTGAAAGTGCTGGGATAGAGCAGCCATTGACATGTGTGGCAGTCACAGGTACTGGAGACCTTTGAGAAAGCTGGTCCATTTCCTTTTAGAGGTGATTTTTGAAGGGAAGGGTAGAGGTGAGTGCCCCCAGTGTTTCCTGGTCACAGAGCTGTGATCCCTACAGTCTCAATCCCCTAATGATGTGAGCAGGTGGGTGTCCAAGTACAAAGATGAAGTATTAAAATAATAAAGACAAGGGTCTTCTTTTTCCCTCAGTGAGGGAAAGCATTAGGAATGGGAACAGCCTGAAGGCCTATACTTGGATTAAAAAAAAATTAAACCATAAACATGCTCACTTGATTCTAGTATCTGAAAACGAGGAACAGTGTTGGATGTTAGGAAACATTTCTTCGCTGAAAAAGTTATCAAGCACTGAAACAGGCTGCCCAGGGAAGTAGCTGAGTTACCACCCCTGGAGCTATTTAAAAGACGTGTAGATGTGTCGCTCACTGACATGGTTTAGTGGTGAACTTGGCAGTGTTAGGTTTATGGTTGGACTCAGTGATCTCAAAGGTCTTTTCCAAGCTAAATGATTCTATGATTCTATGATTCTGTATCCCAGCACCTGAGGAAAGCAATGGCAATTCACTTCCCTGAATTTTACATCTTTCACCTTGTTACTCCCTACCAACTCCAGATTTTAGTATTTTCCCCACATCCTCTTTATGGCCCTGCAACTTACGGTTTAATGCATCATGTCTTGACTTTAAAAGGACTGCAAACTTTTCAGAGCAGGCACCATGTGTTCCTTTATGTTTAGTGTATCCAGCCAACCAGTGCTCCAGCTTCAACTGTGGATGTGAACACAAGACAAGTAGTAAACGCAGATCAAGTTTTCAAGATGGGTACATGTAACAGAGCTGTGTCCCTCTTCACTGTACTCCATTACTTTAGCAATGTCAATTGATGTTCACTATTACTTCAGTAGCTCAGGCAAACTTTAGTTACTCGAGGTTCAGCTTTGAAGACTCCATTTTAATGATTTAACAGCACATCAGACATCAGCTTGTGCATAGCACCTGTCATTGCAGCGTAAGTATTTCAAATTACTAACTGGCTCTGTAAACACACAGACTTTTCTTTTACAGCTTTAGGATCAATCTAACTGCATTAGGGAAGTGGCCTGGAAAGAGTTACTACAAGCTCAGTTCCACAGGAGGTCAGTGTTAAAATTTCCATTTTGTGGGGTGACAAAGGCATGGTAATTCTGAATATTTCTGAGATGCAAGCTGCAGAAGTACAGAGTTAGTATCAGTGGGATGAACAAAAGTTTAAGTCTGGAAAGCCATGTAAGACCAAATTTTTAGAAGCAGCCACTAAGTGGGTTTAGAGTCCGGCTTTCAAAGGTCATACAGACCTACAGAATCTGCGGGCATTCAGTGCTTCAGAAAACTAATGACTTATAGCTTCAAGCCTGAGAAACAAACATAAAATAGAGGACAAACATGAAAGGACAGATCAAAAATGTGGGCCTAACATACTAGGTATTTCACAGTTTCAAAGTGAACCCAATACTATGTCTCTCTGGTGCACTGCAACTCTTCATTTGTGAAGATGTGCATCTTTATGGCACTCCGACAAAGAAGTAGGACTAATAAATTATGTTGGAGGGATTCCCACCCAATTGTATTGCAGTCTTCCATAATACAGTGATAACTAAAGGATATTTCCTACAGTCAAAAAAGTTTTTTTGCCATCTGTTCAGCTCTGTTAAGGGAGATTGTAGATATGTTTTATTATCCACACTTAGCTTGTTGTGTTGTGCTTTGTAGGAAGCGATGTCTGACTTTTTATATGAGTTTGAAACAGGGATACACAACCAGAAGTACTTTATCAGTGTAATATATAGTGAGGATACAGTTTTAATTTTAATTCTTATATATTCCTAGGCTAATGATTTTCACATTAAATATAATTGAATCTATATTTATTAAAAAATAGAACCTACTAGTAAACTTCAAGTTGTACAAAATCTGCAGTCTGTAACTAATATGAGGGTGATACTGAATCTTATGTAGAAAGTCACATGAAAAATCATCTGTCTCTAATGGGAACATTTCTACAATAGTTTTCAAATAAGCACAGAGTTTTGAATTGACAGAGAGGTTGCTCCCCAACTCTAACTATGGCATGATGTAAATTCAGACACATTTAAATAAATATGCTTTTTAGTAGCTGTTCTGAATTACCACCACCAGTTTGGATGGCAGCAACAATGTACAAGACAAAATAAAAACAGTGGGTAGAATAAAAGTGGTGCAAACAGGTTGGCATCTGCCAACTTGCAGATGCTGCAGTTTGCTATCTGACTCTTTTGGTAGAACATGGCATGTATCCCATGCAAACTTTTTTTAAAAACAAACAGAATGCAAAGCATAAAGAAATACTAGGAAACATAAAGCCCCTATTTGTGATACTGTTCGTAGGCCTCCTTCTTCTACAGGGACATAAAGAACTTCAATTATTTTTAGAGATATTTAAAACTCTTCCTTTTTGATATGCACTTTAGGATGTTTTCCGAAAGGCCAGAAGCTTTCAAAGATACTGCCAGTTTGGTTGCTACACTTAATGTTAACACATTATTAAGAGTGGAGAAACAGGAATATCAGAAGGCGTGTCTCCTCTTAAGTTATTTGTAATCACAGATACAGCCTTCAATTAAGCCACTTTGAGCTGTTCAGATCTGTTCATTACAGGATGAGCTCTGAAAGGGTTTGGTAGATTAAGCTATTTCATTGAAGAACAGTCATAAATCTACTAAAGTGTACAATCAACACCGGTAAATACAGAGGGTATCCACACTGCTCTTTAACTCTCTATGTCCTTAACATCCCAGCCTTTCGCAAATTATGACCAAAACCTTGCAGAAGAATTTTCCTAAGAATTACCATCCTCGATCAAGTCAGCAAAAGCAGCAGCTGATTCATTCCTCACATTGTGTGCACCCCCCGTTCTGCAGTGTTGAATGACAGAAGATAAAGTGAACCACTGAGCTGTAATCATATCTCTGCACTGGCAGCTTTTGCACAGCCACAGGGATAAAATCTAAATTTACGTTAGGCCCTTTGTATAAGGCAGAGTTAAGCTTTGTTGACCCAGGGAAATAAATACCACTATAGAAATCAAAAAGCAACAGTTGTCCACAATCTACTTGTTCAAATCTGTAGAAGGAAGTCATCATTTCTTAAACTCAGTAATAATATTTCATTTTCAGAATTCATAAAGTGACATAAGTGATTTAAATGGGATTGATTCAGGTTTTTTTGCAATCCAACATAACTGTATTGAAAAACAGGTGGATTAGGACCATCGTACTGCTTCAGCCTCTGTTCCAACACAGAAGAAAATACAAAATGCATTAGTTGAACCAATGGAGTGTTAAAGACAACAGAAAAGAAATAAACATTTATTGAGAGACTTCACGCTGTATCACAGGAAAAAGAACTCCACTTTTACTTTTTCTCCTGACCAGGATGCTCTGACATAAAACTATTTGATTATCTTTTATGAAACGCATGCATATTCCAAAGAAATCATAAAAAAGCAAAATTCTGTGTAGGATGCAGGAAACTCTTAAGCACAATTATGAAGATCCTCTTCACAGTAATAAAATGAAGATAAATCTTGAACAGCACACTCAAAACTACCCCCTCAAACTGACCTCAGTGTGAAAAGATTCTCTGCAATATAATTTAAACATGCACAAGAACTGGGGCTCTGCTGAGGAAGAGAGGAAAAACTCTGAGGAAGTGACCAATTACACGACTTGTCCTATGTCTGATTATTGCACAATGAACAGCAAAAGCAATTCTGTAATGCGTTACTTACTCACGTAGAAGTCATGCTTTTTTTTTTTTTATTATTACTATTTACATTACAAACATGTGGCGAAACAATACCATAGAATCACAGAAAGGTTTGGGTTGGAAGGCACCTTTAAAGGTCATCTTGTCCAACCCCCCCTGCCATGGGAAAGCAAAGCATACGTTCAGGTGAAGCAGAAGATCATTAAAACATTGTGATGACGTGAAAAGCCAGAGTTGAAGACTCACTAGTCAGAGGGCTATTAAGCAGGTATTCTTTATTACAGCGCCAGGCACACGGGGCATCTGTCCTCCAAACGTGCGCGTCAAACACTCTGTCATTTCAGGTTAAATACAATCACAATATACATAGTCATTATATTTCCAAGAAATGCTTAGCATATTCATGACTTTCCCAAGAACTAATTAGCCGATGTTAATGTCTTACATGCATGTCTGTTAGCATCCTCGGGTGGTCTTTGGGGGTCCCATGATGAAGGCTCATACTCCTCATCACAGGGTCCGCTGGTTGACCTTTGTTTCTGCGCAAACTCAGTTCTAAGATCAGTATACCGTGTCCTTCCAGGTTGTTTTGCTCCGGTCTTGTTGCCCTCTTGGTGCCTCTTTATCTCTGTAGTTTGGTGAGTCTGCCCTCCCAAGGCTGAGCTGTCTGGGGTAGAATTATTTAGGAGTCTCTCTATCTTAGAGCTTTCCTGTCTTCTCAAAACAGCAAGGATCTACTTTAGTTTAATTACAATCACTCTGGTAAGTGGAAATCTTACATTCACGGGTATCAATTGACTGGTAGTACCCTGATAGTTAATATATGCTAAAACCATTAAGAAGTTCTACCACTGGGGGACAACATTTAGTGTGCTTCCTTCTGAAACTTTTGGGGCCTCTTTTTCTCCTATTTTCATTTTTTCTTTTAGCTGAGACCATCTCTTTAAATAGTATTCTCAGCTTTCCTGCCAAAATGCACTTTTATCATCTTTCATATCCTAACTGAATCTGACTGAAGAAATACCAAGATGTTCAGACTCTCAAGAGTTGAACACTATTCAGACTGAGTTTCTGCAGCAAACAGATACAAACCAAAGATGGTGTTACTAGCTAAATCCTGGCATGATACTTTTAATTTCCCCTTGGCAAAAAAGGGCAGAAGGAGGGACTTGGATTATTCAGCAGAAATGAAAGCAAGTCTCCTGTACGTACCTACCAACAAGGTGAAGGGGCAGTGGTGTGTCTTGCCCAGGAGATAGCAGAATCATGGTCAGTAGAAAAGGCAATAAAATTATTCCAGTATTATTTGCATATCATTTATGTCAAAAACAAATTCTAACCTTAAAGTATTGATTGCAGAAAACCTAATGCGCACTTAAAAATTTCTTTTTTTAAAAAAGGGAATAAAGATGTAACACATTCTCTGTCCTGAAAAACAGCCCTTGTTACATTTCAAGTCCACCTTTTCGAACAATTGAGTTCCTGACTAGACATTTGTAAACAGCCTCTGTTGTATTACCCAGCTCTTGCAAAATACTTGCTTGGTCCATGTCCTTGAAGAAACAAAGTTCTTAGTCTTCTGTTTTGCAGATACATATTTATAGGCCTTACACACATGGAGGCTGACGTCATCACTACTGAGATCTCAAAACTGCCAGCAACAGCCACATATGATTTTAATTGAAGTTAGAAAGTGGAATCTCTTACGTTTTCTCAAATGGTCGGGAGTTGCAATGGTAAATTATAAAATAACTTTATCCTTCAGAGACAACAGATATTACTTCTATGTACCACTGCCAGAATGTTTATAAAATTGGAAAATCATTTATAAAAGGTGTAACATTATTCTTATTGACAGCCATAAACATTCATAAATTACACAAAATTTCTCCAGCGAAGAAACTGATCAAATAAAACTTCTTAGGAAGAGAGAGCTGCAAATTGCCTATATAATATCCATATCGCAAAAGTCGAGAATGTACCATTTTTCTGCAAAATTACATGACTTGCACCACGAAAATTAGCTATTGTTTGGTAGTTACCAGTGTTTACCTCATCTTTCCTTGTACTTCTTGTTATTCCTGGAAAAATATTCAATATTTAAATCCTGTTATAATGATCTATTGTTTCCCTTTCAACACTAATTCAGTAGTCACTGCCATGTTTGGTGGTATGTTTTGAATAACCAGAATGTTTTCAACACCCTGTTCATCCTACATACTTGTATAGGTGATAATTTAGTCGTGCCACTCACATGCAAGGCAACCTTACGGTGTACTAAATAAATACGTAAACCCAAATAATTGCTAGCTAGAGAAACGTAGTTGTCTTTTTCTACCAGTTGCTTCTTACCTTAGTGTAGGGAAACTTGGACATGGTTTTTGTTCCAGGTGTCCACATGTTGGAAAACAGGCACAGCGATATTTTACCTGATTAAGGTTTTTGCATATCTCTTTCATTTTGAAGACTTTTCTTCTGCCTGTAGTGGGAGACATGGTTAGAACTGGTAGCACTTCAAATGAACGGCAGCAGTGGCTTGCCTGTCCTCACAAGCCACTGCATAGTAATACCCACAAGTGGTTCTGTTTTTCATAAACCTCAACTACATTTATACAAAGATAGCGAGGCATTCTCTATCCAACATAGGTATGGGAGGGGGAAATTTGCAGGATAATAGTGGTTCCATGTAACAACCCATACATGATGCAATGACCAAAATATAACTGAGTCATACCCCATGTCTGCATTCTTATGTTTCCTTGGGCATCTACCCAACTCTCTGATATGCTGGCCACCTCTGAGTAAATGCTGATTTCAGTTGTACCTGTAGACCTTACACGGACAGGAAGAGCTTGGGGAATGTAATTATAAGAAACCAGTAGCAGTATAAAAAAGTGAATCAATATCCTGGGAGCATACTGGTGAAAATCACATTTTAGCGCCCATTATAAAGTTAGGTGCTCATACGAAAGTCTCACAAAAGGTCTGTGAGGTCTTAATGGAAATTTAATTGTGTTTTGAACTTGTGCTTTACCAATTCCCTTACACTTCCCCAACCTAAATCATTCAGAATACACATTAAGAATTTTTAAAAATCTGCTAGTTATAAGAAAGAAGAAGGAAAAAAAAAGGAATTCTGGATAAAGATAAAAATCTTATTTTAGGAATTCCAAACTATGCAGCTGGAGTGCTCAAGCATCATTAGGCTTTGGATCTGAGGTGGAAAACAAAAACTGGGTCTAGAGGGAACAGTACAATATTTATTTATGTTAACACAAAACCACAACAAGTTAGTGAATGGGATCTCCTACCTATGCACGGGCAAGCCCGTTGTCTTCCAAATTAAGCTGCTTTCCCAACCTGCTGTGAAGAGTGCTTTCTGAGTTTTGTTAAGCATTCAGGTTTAGGAACAGGTTCTTGCAGTCTATAGAGAAAAAATTGATTTTCCCTCCTTTCTATTTTACCTGTAAATATGATTTTTGAATTAAATATAATCACAGACTTGGGGTCTGAGGTGAGAATGGAAATTAATAGCTCTTGCTATTGATCCTTCACACTTTCTAACCATTCACCAGATTACTCACAACATTATTACTTAGCAGTAAAGTCTTGCTGCAGCCAGACGCTCACATAAAACCCAGCACAGGCTATTATGAGCTGCTTTTCATGCAGAAATTCACTTGCGCTCACAAACCAAATCTGTTCTTGTGCTCACAAACCAAGTTTGTTGTGCTCTGAAATGCAAAGGGAAATCTTGGCCTCATGACAGTCAGCCAAGCTTTTGCCAGCAGCTTGGGAGGTCACAGGCTCACACGAGCTCTTTTTGCCACCAACTGTCTACTCAAGGTACAGGGAAACTAAAGCTGAAGGGATATCATGACAGATTTTCATGTGGCATATGACCAGAAGTGTATTACATGCACTCTTTTGACTTCGTATTGACGCCTATTCTAACAAAAAAACATCCTGCACAGCAAATTAACTACAATAATCTTCAGTCTGTTTGTATCCTTCTTAGTTTCCCTCTCATCAAAAGACTGGTCAATCAGTGCAGAGTGTGTTCAAATGCCTGACTTGAGCAAAGAGCCCTCTGTCAGACCAAATCACCAAATTAAGTCGAATCACTAATAAATCACAGAAATTTTAAATACAGTTATTTGAAAAGTAATGTTTTCTGAAGAATATTAGGAGCCTTTAATTCTAGTGGTAATCATTGTGATGCTACGTGAAAGACTTCTACACGTAGTAGAAGTTCATTACTATTACAAGTAGTAAGAAAACATGCAAGAGATAGAAAGATTTGTACAGATACAATTTTGCACAGACGGCCTGGTACTCACCTTTGGTAGGAGCTTCTGTCACGCAGTTCACTACCTACATTAACAACTGTACCCATACTGAGTTTTATCCGTGTTTCATTTCTTTCTTTTTCTCTATTTTCTGAGCATATTCCTGAAGCTTTTAAGTATGTCCAATACCTATACAAATCAGTGACATGCGCTGTCATGGAAGGAATGGAGAATTTGTGCTTAAAATGAAGTACAGCTACAAAGACCTCTTGCATCACATTTTTCTAGTACATAGTACAATCACCTGAAACCCTTTTTCAAATTTTCAGGTTTTCATTACAGGAATTCTAGCGAGCATGGAAATAGAATTTCTCATTGATCTTTACCTGCTTTACCCACTTACAAACTGTATGATAAAAATGTACTTATCTCACAAGACCAAGAAGACACTGAAATAAATTAATTTTAAGATGTTTGAGTGAAAGGCACTTGGAAAGTTAAAAATAGTTTTGCATTAGAAAAAAAATCACTTGAACTGTTTTACCAAAATAAAACAAATGTGTCAATCTACTTATCTGTCTTTAAAACTTTCTTTGCCTAAAGGCAAGGACTTGTCTTCCAAAAATCCATCTTTCATCAAAATGTTTGCAAGTTTATCTTGTTCAAAAGAACACAATGGAAGTAGACATTCCCCCTAAGAGTACAGCAAGTTCGTGTCAAAAACAAGGTAAATTTCCTCCAGCAACCATTGAGTCTCCTGGTGATGACTGTACATGTATTAATGCACATATCTAACTGTAGTCCTCGTAACAAGCCTGATTCCACTTCTGTTTGGTGACTAGCCTCCAGAGTGGCTTAAGCAACTCCTGAAAGAGAGTAAAAACTCTTTGCCATGCACCTAGGCAAAAAAAGAGTGAACCACACACAGATATTTCTCATTAAGGTGAAAAGCTTTCCCATATGGTCTTTTTCCTAATGGGTGGGGAGTGGAAGGAGGGGAGAAATAAAAGCAAAGTTATTTCTCAGACTTAGTGGTGTCATTCACATGGTTCTAGTTAATTGTTACAATGGATAAATCATGCAGCCCTTCTAATTGTACACAGTTTGGATGTGCAGATATTTTATCAGCCATCAGCTAGATGGTCTCTTCTCACAACTCTCAAGACTGTCTATTTACTTACTGAGTGAAAATTTCTTTTTGAGTTTATACTTTGTTGATTTTTAAACAATATTTTCATGTTGGTTCCCATGTTTTCACATTTAGTGGAGTTCTTTCTATTTCTTAACTGAAGACAAAACCTGCAAGGATGGCTGTGGAGGACTGAGACGACAACAGACAGAAGGACCACACTGAAAGCTAACACAATTCCTACCCAGGTGCTCCCAAGTGAAAATAGGTACAACATTCTGTAACCTTCTGTCACCGGCATGTTTTTTTCCACTTACACTTCCTTGAACAGCTAACTTTGAAGGAGTGGAGGTTGACAACAGTAGCAGTTGTAACGTCACAGAACAGAGAGAAGTCAAATACCTGTGCTGGGAGGACCGACAGGAAAGATGGCATCTCTCTAACCATTGTGAGGACGTGAAGTGGGGTGAATCTCTCACTGCCTTTTGCCACTGGGCTTGGAACGGAAGGAGTGGAAACTAAGTGACGTTGCATATGTATCATTAGACTAAGTAAGTATGTTATGACAATGACTGTTCAAGCTGATGCATCATCAGCTATCGACACATAGATACCACAATGCAATTTCTTTGTGGCTCTCTGTAGTACTGTTTGATGACACAATGCATCTCCTACTGCTAAAGCTTGAGTACTTCTGCGTTTTGAATAAGAAGGCATTGTCTATTGATAGACAATTGACATATTTTTTTCTGACCTTGCTTTCCAGATGGTACCTAAATATGTCCAAGCCCCAGGGCAGAAGAGAAAATTTGAAACTGCTTGTACAGAATCTCAAAGCAAAAGACAGAAAGAAACAGGCAAACTTCTGCCTTTTAATTTAGAAGACTCCTATACTTTTCTGCCACTGGTGTGACTATAACTTAAGGAGACAGTTCAGCTACATTGGGGATGGTAGACCAAAGTCACCTCAGGTGCCAAAAGATATATGGAGCAGAAAGCCAAAGTTGTCTCATCTTGGCAGAAAGCCAAGGCCAAACATCTATAATTTAATAATATTCACTTTCCAGAGTCTCGAATTAAGACATGTTTTCACTCAAATCCACGCTGAACAATGAAGAGTTGCTTGTTTTTTTTTTTTTTTTTGTAATGCTATTAATAAAATGAAACATTTGAGTATTTATGGAACCAACGGATAGTCAGCAATTTAGATCTAAAAATAAGTTCACGCACATGAACTGAAATGAAAAATATTAGCCATTATCCTAGAGGATATAATGGAAGAATTTAGCAAATAGATTATATTATGATGATATTTGCATTGGCTGATTGAAATCCGAGGGCATGACATTTGCCTAGCAGCTAATGAGAAAATAATTGTTCTTTGTTTGTCATGTTACATAAACAACATGGACCTAAAAACACAGATTGGGAGAGCACAGTGTCTGTTGAAACAGTGAAGACATGTTCAAATAGGAGATGCAGTTCTATTAGAAGAATTTTGGATTTGAAATGTCTCATAATGAGATGTTGTAATGACTAAAGAGCTGAAACCTCACATCCACACTTCTCTGCAGTCCAGCTGCCCACATTCTGGTATAAAATGCATCAGAACAGTGGACAAGGAAGAACAACCTCCAGCAAGAAGAACAAAAAAGCTCACAGTCAGAAAGTTAAATGGTCCATGATAACCAACACAGTGGCATATTATCTGACCAATTTTTATTCCCAAACACATTTCTCAATACATCTGTAGGCTAACCAAAGGGAAATCTTTACCATCTACTCTCATGTTCTACATCAATTACATTTTTTTCTCATGCATCACATTCTTGGAAGGACAGAAGTCTCGCCAGTGTAAAGGACTCCTTTTTTCAAAGATGTGATCACCCTGACCTCCATGAATTCTAGTCAATATTGAGGAAATTCACTAATTTTCCAAACGTTTTCAGTAACTTAAAGCTGGGCCAACATAGAAAGCAGGACAGAAATACAGGAAAATCTAAGAGCAGACTAAAGAAAAGAAGTTAGATTAAATTCAGTGCTCACTGGAGGGTATAGTAATCTCTCCTTTGACTTCAGTAGCTAACAGGACACACCATCTTCAAGTCCTTGCAACATGCTGGCACAGCTTCAACAAAAAGGTAGGTAGCTCCTACTCCCGGAAAATTTTCTAGCCATGGTAGGCGTTGGGAGAGTGCCTTTGAGCAAGATGCCAAGATGAAAAATTAGTTCCCGAATTCATTTTATTTCCTACCCAAATTCTCTGGCTGGTACAGTATCATCAGATTAAGATCAGTATCAGATGGGCAGCATCAGCAGCATCAATACCAGCTGCCTGCTGTAGACGATCAGGTCAGGAAGAGGATGGATAAATGCAAGAAGCAGGGTTACAGAGCTGTCTGTCCTCTGCACCAGAACAGATAGAAATGAGCCTCTGCAGTGGCCAAGCCACCTCCATTCTGAGCAGCTTTATGCTGAAGGTCTCAGGGAGCATTTGGGCAGCTAGGAAAATGAGATTATCAGCTAGAAAATGTCCACTTCAGGAGAGGAGGTGAACTGAATAACCCCCCAGGCCACCAGAGAGCAAAGCAGGCTTTAGATCTCCGCAGTTCAGGCACCCACAGTCCCCATCGCTTGCACGCCCAGCTCCTTTCCATTTGGTTTGCCGAAAGCGGCTCATCCAAACTCACGCCACGAAGCGAGAGGATGAAGTGCACCCTGGTGCCAGGACGGGGACTGACCGTTAGACAGGAGCTCATGTTCTCAGTGGACAGCTCGGGGGCGTGGAGCCAAGCTGCTGAGCAAAGGAGGAGGAGGCAGCAGCGTGAGTTGGTGATGTGCAGAAGGCAGGTGAGGAGGCAGCCCGGTATTTTCCAGCGAAAGGTGCCTCTGGCCACGGGCTCCGCAGCTCCACGGCGCGTGGGCTGACAGGGGGCTCGTGATGCCGACCTGCGGGAGGGAGCGGAGCACCGTGGGGCTGGCTGCGCGCACAGCAGGCTATTTCGCAAACGCGGCAGTTTGTGCGTGGAGGTGCGTGTCGACCGCCGACACCCCACATGGCATTTGAACAACATGCAGCCCCTCCCCAACACGCACCAGCGGCACCTTCCCAGAGATTCGCCGAAGGGGTGGCATCACAGCTGCAGGGGCTGAGGCAGGGTGGCCGGGGGGGTGGGGCAGGCTGTCGG
>Ga0065711_1031767_pt1 | contig 28790 bp, 18 predicted proteins | sample Hoacrofraction12_FD_59098 | JGI IMG/M metagenome (GOLD analysis project Ga0065711, IMG submission 59098) | Hoatzin crop microbial communities from Cojedes, Venezuela - Epithelial fraction 12 v2 (version 2) | ecosystem: Host-associated > Birds > Digestive system > Esophagus > Crop | place... | reverse complement strand
GGGGGGGGGGGGCAGGGCAGTGAGAGAGAGGAAGAGATCCGTTTAATCCTAAACAATCATTTGACTCACAAAATTCAAGAAGTTTTATTTAGATTCCAGTGCCGTGAGGACTGGAACTAATGAAATTTGGTTTCCAAAGGATTCGTTTCTTATAGTTGAGTCTCTGATGACTAAGGTGATGAGGCATTAGCTCCCCCTGAAATGTTTCCTGCCTTTGGGACACGCATTCTGTTTTCTCTGTGCATAGAGTCTCAGACACCTTATACGAACTTAATATTTACTTCAGCCTTTTTTCAAAGTGGCCTGTACAGGATTTTCCTTATGTGCCCAGCTCCCTAACATGTTAAAATGTAGCGACTGAGATTTCAACGGCATGGTCAATCTCAAATGTGCAAACAGTTTCAGGTGTGTGGTGGGAGAAGAACCAGGTTAAAGTAGGTTTTAAAAAATTGTAGTTTATCATATTATTTAGGGAGGAGAGAAGGTGTGGAAGGCTAAACTGCTTATGAAATTCAGTACACTGACAAATCATTTGGATTAACTATAGATACATTTCAAGAGAGTAATTTATTAATTTGAAAAATTCCATATAGTTCTGCTCGTGATTGTGCAGTTTCCTGAGCAGACCCCATACTCAGGCCGCTACCCAGCACTACTGTAACTTCTCTTCGTACACCAAGCGCTGGGCACTGCAGACCTCGTATACTGTGACCAAACTGCAGCACAGTTTTGCATAAGATTCTTTGTGAAAGAAAAATAACTCAAACAGCATGTTTTATCAGAAATGGTTTTTGAGCACTCCACAGGGAGCCCATCTAATCCAGAGCTTTCTCCACAGGTACTCTGCTTTTACGCACCAACAGAAGCTGTAATGGAAATGAGACTCCTAAACTGCTGCTTTTAGGTGGAGAAAATGGGAAGGAAAAATGAACCTGCAAGGCATTTTCATTAGTCAAAAGGCAAATGGATCTACATAAGTTTTATAAAACTTTTTTAAACTGATCATTGAGCTTGTTAATGTCTTGTACTGCTAACTGGGAGTAGACACATGACATCCGTGTGACTTTAAACGTTTTGGGAGTTTCTGAGTACAGATTCTGTCATTGTTAACGCTGCCAGCAAATTGTCACTGATGTTTGGGCATCATAATCCTGGATATAAATGTCAACACTTCATATTAATTGGATTTGTTGGGAAGAGCACTGCCAGGACAACTCTTAAGGTGGGCCTGTCTCCTGACATACTTTAGTTCACAAAAATCTCCTTGCTTCTTCTCTGTTAATTTTTTCCCTGACAATTAGAGTGAATGCATTCCTTTCTTTTGTTGTCTTTCATATCATCCCACGGACTAGCAGCATGTCAAGGTTGCTGCGTCCTGCAGAGAGTGAGAAGTTAATCTATTTCTTGTCAGGAGAAGTGTGGTAGCTGTGAAGGATCTGGGCTTTTATCCCCTTCATGGGCACCAGCGCTGGTAAGCTCTTCTAGCTGAACTTCCCTCCTTCCTCTTCCCTCCTGCAGATTCCTCTCCACCCGGGGCCGATTCCTCCCCCTGCAGCAACTATTTCCTTGTCTGCTTCGTTTCTCTCCCACTAAATTAAATTCTGCTTGTTGATTAAGTGTAAAATGAAATGCAATCTGTAGTAAATAATTCCTCTGTCTTTAGCCCAGCTGTGTGGGGTTTTTTTTCCCAGTCATACTGAAATAAATAGCAGTCTGGCCACTGAAATCAGTGAGGGCCCCTTACATCTAGCTTTGTGGTATTTCTATTGTGGGAGCTGTAATTTCTGCAGAATTTCACTCTCTAAAACAGATTGCTGGATTTTTCCAGTACAGGGGAAACTAATGAATGACTGAACTATGAACCACAAACCCAGCTAGGCTGGTATCTGACTGCTGCAGATGTGTGCTGGAAAATTATTGCAGCTGAGTTGAGCCACACAGAGATTCATATATTTTAATGCATGCTGATTAAATAAATATTTTTCCAGTGACATTTTACATTGCACAGGCAATCTGATCTTTTCAAAGCTCCAAGAAACACTAATCATACAAGGGCTGTAAGAGACTTTATTAACAATTTAATTTCTCTAGGGTATTTAATTCAGAGCCTTTTAGTATTGTATTTGACCTTTCCTTTCCTGCAAAGTTATTTAATACTGCTCCTAAAACTGATTTTTGGGCACAGCACTTTTAATTTTTTTTTCTGACTGTGAAAGGCAGCTATTTCTCATTCTTTGTTTCCAGAAGCCATCTTAGAGTTCACAGACAAGAACCTCAAATCTTTAGAAGTAATTCTCTCCAGTTTACTAATGTACATACTTAAGCTCCAGTCTGCCTAGAGAAATATAGTCAGAGTGAAGTAAAGCAAACAAATGAAACTACCTACCATTTGGCATTCCCTATGCCTGGTGTTTAAACGAGGTCATGTGAAATTTAAGCTCTAGTAAAATGTCTATATATATATCAGATAGACAAAAAATTACATTTCCTTCCGATTTGTTTGCAGTAAGTTTCATGTTTTTACAACATCTTGCAAAAAATGTAGTTAAGGAACAAAACCATATGCATTTTATACAACTTTGTATTGGTCTTAGTACAAAGAACTTTGCTTGGCAAATGAGCCTCTGTTTCCTCTTATAATATACTGTGAGGATAAAAAAAGAAAAAGTTAAATTTTGAATAGACAGTCAAATGTTAAAAAATGTCTTTGATTTTTGCTACATGAAGTTGTCCTGTGGCTATTTTATCCCGTCTGTATTTTAGCATGAGTTCTGCCCCCTGGTTCACACTCCAGGCAAGTAACAACGTGGACACCCCCAAATCCAGGACTAGGTCCCAAGCCAGGAGCCAGGTCAGGAGCTAAACCCATCAGCACGTCAGAGCATCGAGGCATCCCCTCCCACGTCCTGCTCCTCCCTGTCCCTCCCCACTTCCAAAGTAAAGTGTAATCCCTTGGTTTTCTTTTGAAGTGAGGTACCCCAGGGAGCCCCAGCCTGTCCTCGAGGATAATCCCCAGCTTCCACTTATATTTTCTTTCAGATGCACTGCTGTACCATGCTCTGGAGGGCCTGGGTCCTTGAGGTCCAATTATTATTTCTTAACCCTTCAAGCAGCAAATCTCTGGAATCATCATTATTTCCAAATGCAGACAAGCATCTCTCTACTTCTCTCCTTCATTTCACATAGCAAAATGTATCCCTTTTATTACAAATAAATGCAAATATTTATTAGCAATATGTGCAGCCATTATTATTGTTCTTCTGACTAATGCTGTCTCTGAGGCAATGACATGTGAAATATTGCTTATAGAATTCCCAAGTAGAAGCAAAACTGCTCTTAAAATGTTCTTTGCAGAGTTTAATATGGAGAACGAAAATAAATAATGTCAAGCCCTTGCCAGGATCTGCCCATTTTAAACTTTTCAATGGCACAAATCATCATTAATGAAGCACTTAACATTACACTCTCGACAGCACAGTGTAAAAATTACTGCAGTCATCCAAAGGATAAGAAGAAACATGGCAGATAACTTCTGGAGGGGAAAGATTTACACTCTTTTAACGAAACTTTATGGGTTCAAGTTTACATTAGAATAAAGGAGGGGAGAAATGTTTATCTCTTAAAAGCTTTTGGGGGAGACATTTGGACGGAAATTGTGGTTTTTTTCCCCAAATGAATGGAAGAAAGGTCAGAGAGCAAGGTCTCAGCAGCAGTGAAATCTGGTTTGCATCATCAGCTGTTTTGATATAAAATACTGTGGCAGAGTCATAGGACATAGAGATTTACTTTGTAATGCAGAATAAAGTAAATTCTATTATGCAAGTCGCCTTGTTACATAGTTTTAGTCACAGTTCGTTCCAAAAATAGGTGATGGTAAGCTCAACAGCTGGTATCTAATGCTTAATTTCTTTCCTGTTTATTCGTAAAAGCAGTATACCATGTTCTTTGTATTAAATTAGGCATAGACAATAATCTCAAGTTCATATGCCTGTAAGACACGGATCAGAGCTAAGATCCCTGTTTGTGATACAGGATATGAGAGTCTGGATGAAAGTCTGTGAGAAGCAAGAGGCTTCACTGCCTCCACCCAGACCTATGGCAATATTTCCATGGAGTTGAGATGGTGGCTGAGCAGGTCCCCCTGATGGAGAGGGACGTGGCCTTTTGGCATGAATTACTCAGTGCTGTAAGAGAGGACCGTTCAGCCCAGACTGCTCCCTGGTGGGAAACAAGTTTTAAGCCAAGACCTGGCCAAAGAAGAAGAGGAAGAACTCTGTAGACAGTAACTAGCGTTTGTCACCGGAGGACAGAAAAGTGTAGAAAGGCTGAAGGAAGCATTTAGCAAAAACAAAATAAACAAATATAAAATTGCATTGCCACTTTTCTCCTGCAACAAAATTGAACAGATTCAGCAGAAGAAACAGATCATCTTTGGCTTTGTTTCATAATGCAGGTAACTGGAAATAAAAGACTTGAGTATTATGATACCATCCAGGAAAAAAAAAAAAAAAGAAACAAAAGAAAACCATTCTTCAGTAATGCTTCACATTATTCGGTCCAGTGCTTGCAGAGGCAGCTAATGTATCAGAAATAAGAAACTCTACAGAGACTCTACAGAGAGCATTTGGTTGTGTTCTCCCCTGGGGAAGTGTATTGAGGAAAACCAAAGCAGTATACTATATGGAGAGAAGAGTTTTGCTCTCTTGAGCTTATAAAGATAGCACCTATGTTCTGAAATTCAATTTGTCATCTTATCAAAAGGAACACTTACTCTCCTCATTGAATTCAATAGATTGCAATCAATTCCTACTCAAAAGAAGGTGGCAGGGTTAAACCTGTATATTTTCTGAAGCTTGATCTACTTGATTTAAAATTTGGGATTTTCTTTTGTCTTATTAACCAAGTATTTCTAAATTTAGTCCTAGTTTATTTTTTGTCCAAGTATCTGATCTATTTAAACCCTGCTTGTTTTGTTTCACACTTTCCCAAAAGTTAGCATCATTCACTAACATATTTACCTTATCTCTTGCAAAGAACAGATTGTCTTTGGGGAAAGACCATAAGTATCTTAAAAAATCTTCTCTGCTCTCTGTGTTCTATACAGTAGTTCTCTAGAGCATCACAGATTATCCTAAATGCTTCTGTGATGAAATAACAAATAGCAGCAAGAAAAACAATAGAAGACTGTAAGGTATTCACACTTCACTGGCGAAGGGTAGTGTTAAAGAAAGCTGGCCTAAAATAAAATTCATGTTGTTCCTAGATCAACTTTTTGCTGTTATCTACACCATAGATTGTTTTAACTGTTGAATTTATAATCTTTATGACAATGCCCCGATCAGGAAAAACAGAATTAGTTTTGTGCATAAGTTTCTAGAAAATGCTTTGCTAAAATGCCATGCAAAAGTGAAAGTACATGTTGCTTTCCTTCAGCCCATTAATTTTGCTCTCTACACAAAATGGTCAAGTATTCCTACAGTATGCATTTTTTAAATTAGAATAATTTAGAGGAATTGGTGTGTAAAGTACATCCCACTTTAACAACCACGCAGCCATCTTCCAGAAATAAGACTATGATAGTTCTGCCTAATATTTTGACATACAATGCTTTCTTTTGACCCATTTTCTTCCAGGATTCCTGATGGTTGCTGTGGGAAACCAAGACAACCCTGAGCTTCTGTTAAGCTGAAATGTGTCCCTGTGGTTACTAATTTTTTGAAATACAGGGCTAACATTTGTCAGCACAGAAGCTGGAGAAGATAGGGATTACTGTATATGTGATAAATGCTGAGCATGAAGGACTGCTGGAAATGTATTAGGTATCAAGGGGGGAGATTTTCAAAGGCAAAAATAGGAATTAAGTGCCTTTGAACATTAGTGAGAAGTTGGTAGATGAGCATCTGTATCTCTTTTGATTAACATAATGACAGTGAGAAAGAACGAAAAACTATTTGGTCACTAGGTACCTGTTTTTTAAGTGGTCTTCGTTTAACAGCCTCTTTACACCGAGATGAGTTATTCTAAGGGGTCACCTCATTTTCTCTTTGTCTTTTCCACAGATTAAAATCATCCACTTGACTCACCTGTCCAGTTAATCAATGCAGTCTGGATGGAGCTGAAAAAGCAGGTTAAACCTAGAGTGCAAAACTTGACTGTTAGGGCAGTGCCCTCTAATCTCACTGACTTTCTCTTCCTCATATTGAAGTTAACTTGTGTCCCATCTGTTTCTGCATTCAGTGTCCACACAGCTCTCTTCTAATGTTTTGCACTACGTGATGAAGGGAGTACCAAAACCAGGCAGACTGACTGCCCCAATAGTTCTGGCGTCGTGTCACCGTGACTCATGCCATCCCTCGCCATGGTGAGTGCTAATTGTGCATGGACACATATTTCAAGAGCAAGATCTGACTGAGCATTGAGTGTTGTCATTGGGTGCTACTGGGGGCAGACCATTCAGCCTCAAAGGACTCTGAAAAGACAAATAACACTTTGATTTTTTGTCCCTTTCTTTGATGCGTGACAGCTTGAGTATACTCAGTGAATCTACTGAATACCCACTGTGCAAAAAGCAAACCGAGTACATGATAGCACACTGCCTGGAAGGTATTCAGGAAACAAGCTGTGCCTGCATAAACAGCTCCTGATCAGCTACTGTAAACCTGGAAAACGCCAAAAGCCTTTATGAGATGAGGCTTGTCAAGCCCGGAAAGGAATACGAGCATTTCTTTGCCTTGCTGCTCTGAACACCAGAGAAATGTTTCCAGTGAGGCTGGAGCAGCACCCAAGCCCTGGGGTGGTTGTCCCCAGGTCTTGCAGAGGAAGAAGGGCCGTTCTGTGACCCGCGGGCAGCAGCAGATGGTGTCGGTGTCGGTGTCGCCGGGAAGGGTGTGACTGTGTGGCTCTCTTTAAGGTCGCACTCCGCAAATCCCAACCACGCCATCACAGCCACAACTGCAAATGGTGTCCAGAGCCACCACTGCTGCATCTGCACTGGCACACGGGGAGGCAAAAGAGAGGCTGACGTGTCACCCCTCCCCAGGCTGAACAAATAAAGCGCCCAGTAAAAGCTCTTGGTTTGGTGGTTTTTTAGTAATGGATGAGACATTATCTTTGTAATTTTCACATGGCATTTTGAGCCCTTCTGTGGAAGGCAGTTTCCATCAGAAATGTTATTGCTATTTATTATTTTCCATTTGGTTTGAGGTGCAGTTTATACACAAAGCAAGCTAGCTATCTCATGGGAAACAGACAGCCAGGGGTTATGGTTTGAGCTGAAAAGAGATCATTAACACAGTGACATCTAGAGAATCATTAGCAAAGGTGATAGGTACCTTGACAGCCTGAGGAAAAGATTTTACACAGCTCATAAAGGCCCTACGTTACCTTCCGTCCCAGAGACATGAGTCACGCTCTGTCTGCCAGTATGAGATTTAACTGTCACTACTGTAAACACCAGTTTTGCAAAGAGTGATTTTCAATTTAAATACTGAAAAATATACAGAAGTTGGCTAATGAAACAAAATAAAAGCAGGGTGAAACAGCGAAACACACAGAAACCTGCCTGAGAAGATGTGCACCTGGGTGAGCTGACAGCAGGACCCAGTGAGACACCAGCACCAGTGCTATGGATGCCACGCTGCTCGCCGCTGCTGCCAGCAAACACCGTGTGATGACACCTGCAGAAGCTCCTGGTAAGAGACCTCGTAAAGAGGTGTGCTTTGCTTTGTGTATGAAATCAAAGACAAAAAATATGCTTGGTACATTCACTGAAGAAAAGCAAAGCAGGAGTCCCAGAGAGAAGAATCTGTGCGTTTTGTTACTGCTGACTTTTTTAATATCAGTACTGAATTGCAGAAAGGATCCTCAGCAAGAGCTGAATTTTCTGGCTGCTCAAAAAACATATCTCTAACTAACCAGTGCTAAAATTCACAAGGAAAGTTGAGGCAACAGAGCCACATTTTCCTCTCCCTACAGCAATCTGACTGATATCAAATACATGGTCTAATGACTTTCTATAGTCCAGCAAACTCCTGTGGGTAAACTCCCTCTTTTCTATACTTGAACGGTCTTCAGAGAGTGTCACTATTTATGCACAGAGAAGGTAGTGATTTAGACAGCAATTTCCAGCAAGCTTCTCACCTGCCATTCTGTCAGTATGCTTCATCCCAGGATGAAGAAACACTTCCATTGGTTTTGAAGTTTTGGAAGGTCCACTGAGACTTCCAAGACAGATTACAAAAAGAAGGATCTACTCAACATCTTCAATACCCATTTTCTGCTGACAGTGATATGATTGAATGCCTAGGATATCTGTTATTTTATTTTATTTTATTTTATTTTATTTTATTTTATTTTATTTTATTTTATTTTATTTTGTTTTGTTTTGTTTTGTTTTGGTTTGGTTTGTTTTATTTTATTTTATTTTATTTTACTTCTTTTTATTACAGCAATAGGTTGTTAGCTTTATAATCTATAGATGCACACAGGATGGCTGTATTTGGCTTTCTTTAGTCACAGAGAATGAGTTGAGACTCTGGTCTCAACAGTGAATACCTGTCTAATATACCAGCAGGTTCCTATTAACACATCAAAGTCTCCTATTCAGCCATCTCATGTCAGGAAACTCTTATGTCCTCTCCAAGGTCATTAGCACCTGGGCAGAAAACCTGAAGTAATACCTACTCATCCGCTGCACAACATTCCCTTACAACTCCCTTGCTACACTCCCTTTCCCAGCACTTCTTCCAGCCTTGCAGGTAAATGCCAGGTCTCTCTTGCTGCATCTCTGAACAAACCCATCTGCCCCCTCCTTTTCCCTCTCTCTTTCATCCCATAGCTTTCCTGAAGCTTTTTGCACAATGAACTCATTTTGAAATAGGGTTTCTGGCTGCATTTTAGCACAGAGCAAATAACGCAATGGCCAGGCAGCTCCCTTTGTGGTTCCCATTCAGAACAGAGGGGAAACCCTGGCTCAGCAGCCAGCTCCCCGCCCTGCACAAGACAAGCCCTGTAGAAGTGATGGTACCCCCCTCTTCACCCCCCCAAGGCTTTCTCTAAGAAATTCAGCCATGTTTTGCCAATCAGGCATCTATCTGGAAAATCTCCTGAATGGATAAATATTCTTGGGGTTTTATTTGGCTGATGCAATTGAAAAAAATATTTAGTGCTTGCACCCATTTGTTTCCTATATGTGCTTAATAGTCGAATTTCTTCTTTACGGTATCCTACCTGACACCTATGTAACAGGCTCAGTGTCGTACGAAGCGCTGCGTTAATAATACCAGTGCAACTACACAGGGCTGGCGTGAAGCAAGCGGCGGGGCAGCCCTCCCAGGGCGAGCAGCCAGGCGGGGATGAAGCCAGAGGCCCTGAACCTGCCCTTTGCCTGAGGGGGGACAGCAACCTGGGTTTGTCAAAATGCCATGTGTCATCCTCCAAGACATCAAAACAGAATTAAAATAAAATTCCTTGCCACGTATCAAAGTAAGGGAATGGAATGGCTGCACGGCATGCCTTTACACAAGGAAGGGAAAACCAAACCAGCCCAAAGACCTTGAAAGCTTGCTAGTGCATTAATAGGTGTCAAGGAGATCTTTCGGATTTAGTCTTTGACAGGTTGCCATTTTCTACATCCCTCAAGCAGCTAAAACCTAGATAATTATCTGTGTATGCTTCCAAGTTCTTAAAACACCAGGCAAAGGAATTTTTGCATATTTTCCTACAGTGTGGATTAAAAAAGCTGACAACGGTAGAACAATGACATCTTGTGGCACAGAAGAGCAATCAAATCCATACAGCCACAGTTTTAGATAAAGCATTGCCAATAAATAGATTACATTCCCCAGAACTATTTTGAGTTATTAATAAGCTAAGTTTTCAGCTACCAGTTTTTTTCTTAGATCTTTAACCTAAAATTTTTCTTGATGTTTACAATGTCTGTAAGCATCTTTCCAATTACGGGAATAATTTAGGCAATTGTTATTCAGGGACATAACAAATCTCCAAGATAGTTCTGTAATTATTCTTGCAGTGAGAAAATAAATGTTTTCACTTACCTGATACATTCATATTATTAAAAAAGCACACAGCATAGTTGTTCATCTTTTCAGCCTTCCTGATCTTACTTTAAATTGCACTGGCAGGAAAAATGTTATGCAGAACTGCTAACAAGAAAGATATGATGTCTGTTAGTTTTATGCAGGTTAAAGGGAAGACTCCAGCTGTCCAGAGTTCTCCCAGCAAGGAGGACTTTCTATTATAATTATTTTAGTGGGCATAACTGATAGGAACAGATGTAGTGCAGCGTCATTTTAGAGCTCTGATCAAATTTTGGAAGGTTTGAAAACAGTGACTTTATATTAACTGTATCAACTGAAAACCACCAGAGAGCTAATGATTTGAAGACCGTTCTTCCTTTAATTTGGGGATCTCTTCAGATCAGAAAGCATTAACAAGTGTATGTGGATGATAATTCACGGGAACCAAAAAAGACCCCAAGACTGTAGCAGCCTCTTACGTAAATTAGTTCAAGTTTTATACAGTTCATAATTACTGTCCTCTCTACTGAGTGCCAGCTTTCAGTATCAGCACTAATTGCTGACCTTATCAGTGTCTTCTCTGACCTCCATTTAGACAAGATATACTGCAAATTATTGGGATTTTGAGTGAATGATGATCTGATTCAGATGTCTAGTGACCTATTATATTATGCAACTAAAACATTATACCTGCATCTATATATTTGATAACTGTCTAAAAATTAAAATCTTTTTGTCAGCAAAATAAGATTGCTGGGACAGCACTCCTCAGTTCTAAGGGTATTCTGAGGACAAGAATGAAACCCACAATATTACATAAAGAGCACATCATAGTCAAAGAAGTGATATACAGGAACAAGGTATATTTGGTGTCTCTGTCATTTATCACTGGGAAGTTTAATATCTTGACACTCTTTTTGCATAAAGAGGTGATTTTTTTCCAACCTGGTGGCAACAAACTATATGTTTTACATTGGCATAGTGAAAATTACAAAATAAATCTTAAATAGTATTCACCTCAAACATTAAACAACAAACAAGTCAAATACACCACCAATGGCATATGACTAATAGTGCACTTATATAAAATGGGATGCCAGGAAAATCACTTCTCCTCTTGTAAAGGAGCCCGTACTAGCCAATTATTGCAAAATCTAATGATGCATTAAGTGATTGCTGCTGTGGGCAGTGTACATCCAAAAAACCACAGAGCTTGTCTAACACAGATTAACCCAAAAATACCATCCTCGTGCGGTGCTCAGGACCGCAGTGCAGGCCTTGGCATGTGCTCAGCCATGTCTCCCACCTTTCAACTTCATAGCCCGCCACCAGGCATCCTACACCTAATCTTCAGCATGGAGCCAGTAGGCAGAGTGTTGCCGGGAGATTCCTTGTCTGATAGGAGCGGTACTGCTGGTCAGTGGGGCAAAGATGTGACAATTTACACCTCCTGTTTTCAGTCCCTGTACAATTGCCTCACAGATAGAGACTAAACCAGCTCTCAGTTATATCCCTGTTTTGGTAGCTCTTGTGTAGGTGCAGAAGAGCCAAGAGCAAGCTCATCACAGCCAAGGTTCTTCTCACCTCCCTCCTATTTATGCCCACTCTCACTCCACCTGCATCCCAGCTCACCCGGGTGCTGGAATATTTCTTGAATCCAGCAGTACTATGAAGCCCACAGGCAGGAGAGTTTTTCCATCATACATGTGCTTTATCACTATTTTGTAGCACTGTAAACATCTTGGGTGTTTAAGTTGTGTAAGTTCTGTATTCCTCTTGGTTTACACCAGGTCACTGACTTCAGTGAAGATTTCTGGGTTTGCACTTAGAGTAGAAACAACGGAGCTCAACTCCCTGAACGCCTGTGTTTAAGAGAACACAAAAATGCTGGAAAATGACAGAAAATAACAGTTATTATGCTTATGCACAATAAAGCAGCCAGGCAACTCCAAAAAAGAGATGTGCAATGCCTCTTTCTTACAGTGGCATGGAGACAGACTATTTATGTACTGATCTGCAGAGCAAATGAGATGCTTTTACTTTCTTGCTGTCCCCATGAGTAATTAGAGAAAGTGAGCTTATGAACATCGGTTTCTACATTAGAAAAAAAAAAAAATGAGTCTTCCTTTGTTCCTTTGTTCTCACCTTCTTCTTGTAACATCCTAGGAATGAATAAAATGGCACTTCCACAGCTCACAAACGAGAATTAGCTGTCCCTGTTGTGAGTCCAGAGCTTAATCTAGCCTCCTTTTGGCCCTACTGTGAACTACATCTGTGGTATTTTTAATGTTTTACCACCTTAGAAAGAAGAGTAGATAAAGAAATCTTGACTCTTCTAAAATCACTTCAATATTTTTTTTTTCCCATTTCAGAGAAGTACCCAAATCCCTCTGTTTCTTCTGACATTTTGCTTCCTTGTGTTACCTATCTCTCGATCTGCAGGCACTTCAGTCCTGAGGGTAGCAATCCACCACATAAACCAGGGTTCAGGGAGGTCTGGTTTTGGAAATAGCTGGAAGCTGAAAGCTTCAGGCATCAGTGAGACTGTGCGTCATCTGCTCAGAAAGCCTCCAAAATCTGTCTGCCTAGTAAAACCTCTTTGAGAAGTAATAGCATTTTAACATAAGCAACGTGTGAACTGCATGTCAGGACGGTGATGTGCCCTTTTACCAGCCTTTTTGAATTCATTTGCTACAGCTTCTGCCAAGTGTGGAATCCTAAAGAAAAATAATGAGATCATTCCTCTCCATGGGCTGCCTGGTGCTAATATTTGAACTAGAATTAACTGCTGCTAGAGCTCAGAAGTCCCCCCATCAAAATACAGCCACAGGAAAAGCTCTGGAAAATTATCCTGGGTGGAATTAGCATCTGGCAGGTAGCCAGATGGCATGGGCTCAGATTTCCCATCTTGAAGTGGGACAGAGAAATTGTTCAAAACGTAACAAGCACTTTTTTTCTCCTCCATTTCCACACCCTTACATTCAGACAGTCATTCCTGTTCACGCGCTCGCCTTGCCTGACACACCAAGCCGACCACAGAGCACGTGCTGGTTGAACACCCTTCTGCTGGTGGTGCACCAAGTAATATCGTGAGTCACTCGGCCCTTGCTGAGGTGAAATGAGTAAGAAGCGAAAGGGGTACGTTGCTGAAGAGATGGGAAATGTGGACTGGTGCAGCTGGTGGAGGTACTGCCTGAACCCCCACGTAGCGTCTGCAGCACCGAAGCTGGGCTGGCTTCTCCAGGTTTGAAACGGCAACAGAGGAGATTTGGTTTTGCCAGTCTCTTTCTCCTTCTCTTCTTCTGTTCTACACATCAAAAACAAGTTTTGAAAATGGCTTACATTTGGCAAGTATAATGCTGGCTTCTTTGCTCGGAGATGTTTCTGACTCTCTGCAGACACAGATAAGAAAATATTGGTTATGATCACATCCAGTGCAAACTTTCCTTCACAACCATTTTGTACAAAAAATCACTTTTTCAGCTAGCTAGCTGTAATCCTTGCATGATCACATCAGAGGCTAAGACGTTTTCCTGTGTCTCTAGCTCTATGTTCACTTCAACCACTCACTGCTTATTTTCAAATATTTATTTTAGCCTCAAACTTGCAAATTAATCAATAAATAAATCACAGCATCATGCCCATTCCTGTACTTTACAAACTCGAGCGTAATGAGAAGATATGTCAAATTCACGTGGCTCTTTGGGAGGTTTGATTTAAAACTGTGATCCATCTGAGACTAACGCTTCTGAAGGAAATTGCTTTGAATCCGATCTTACAATCAGGACACGTCTAAACCAAGAAATATTCCATCTTTAAAACCATGTTATGCAATGTGTTTCAATTACAGAAGCTGTGGACTAACATTACCACTGCACAGGGCAATTTACCTAACATGTTCCTAAATGCATTATGGCTTAAATCGTATGAAAAGAATTTAAAACTACATTGCCTGAACCATGAAACTAATACATTTTTAGCTATGCAATGAGATAAATTTTCACTACCCTAAATATAACCACAATATTAAATCAAACTGTTAATGTTCGGAAGCCTATTTACATATTTCCTCAGAATTAGTCATTTGGCTCTCAAATTCAATTGTGGCTGTTGCATATATTAATGCTAAAATCCCTTAAATGCATTTTTTCCATTTCTGAGAAGTACCCAGATACTTCTGCTTCTTATTAATGTTAATGACCTTTGATAAACGTCTTCACTAGACACAAAAGTTAAAAGATCAAACACAGAAATCCCTCAAACCTGAATAAAACCAAACTGTTTTAAATACTCTGATGAAAAGACTTTCATTTTCCTTTTCTCAACCTTCAGTCTTTCACAGACTAAATGTTCGTTAGTTCTCCAGTCACTCACAAAATGGAAAAGATAAATAACTTCAGCTATTTTTTTTTGTACTTCTTTTAATGATTGTTATTTAGATTTTTACACAGAACTTAGTTACTTCATGTCTTGTGTGCAATGATACCTCTAACATTGCAACAGTATGTATATTGAATTAAAACTTGACCCAAAACTAGCTTTTTTATGCAAATTAGAGCTTTTTATAGTTTCAGGTGAAGCAGGTGTATAGCAGGCAAAGACTCGCTCTACAGATTATAGATACCAAATGCAATGAAAAGGAAGCAGAAGAGGTTGAGCAAATGATATGTGTCCATCGGACCTACCACTCTTTCAAAGTTCATTCATGCTGTTTAGCTTCTGCACCATGACTTCATACTTAGCACCATATTTTCCATTCATTGACTTCTGAACATATAGTTGCTCACTAGTAATGAAAATTTTCATGAAAATAAAGCTTTTACTGAGAATTTGTTTATTTCAGGGCTAATATCTAGCTATTAGAAGATGAGAAACTAATGAAAAGCTATTTGCTCGGCTTTAAAATTACCTTAAACTGGCTGTGCTTGATATTTTTTATTTTAGTTTTCTGTAAACATCACTGTTTTATTCACACAAATATTTGAAGAAAGCAAGCTGTGTGTTCCTATGTTCAAGCATTCCCATAAGAAAGAAAAAAACTGGTATGACACGGTACATTGCTTAGGACAGTTTCAAACCCCCCAAAGCCCTGGACAGTTAAATTACACTCCATTTATTCCAGCCTCCCATGCCTGTATCACTGAAGATGTTGAGTAGGCTCGTTGAGTTTAAGGTGGTGCTGAAGCTGAGAGCACAGAGGGGGAAATATCTGCTCCCAGCGCAGCCCAGCCACAGCTACAGGAATTCCTTTCCTTTGGATGGAAGGGGTAGAGGAAATTTAAACCTAAACTCCGCATACAACCAATAAATCTTGACTCTAACTGTTTTCTTTCTAGGCAAGATGCTTCACACATGGCTTGTGTGGCCAGGAGAGGTTTTAAATTTTCTACATTTGCCTAATCCAATCTAGCTGCTATCTCTTTCTGAGTGATTTGATGTCCTGGTTGATTATGGAAAGCCTCTAATCAGGGCAAGAAATTAATGCTATCTGACTCCATTTATATGGCCAATTGGCATGAACAGCTTGAATTTCAGCTGAATACTCACAGCGAGATGTTTGGATCTGATTCACAAAGAAATAAAAGGCCAAGAGGAATTCATTAAGGTATATTTTCAAAGGAATAAATGCAAGAAAGTAACATTATCCTCCCTGGATTTTCTGCAACCATGAGCAGAAGCAGAAATCTTCAAGTTAGTCATTTATGGTGATTATGTGATACATTTTTATTGGTTCAGATACTGAATACTGTCAACGAAAATGTGACTATACTTCTCTAAAAGCTCTTTACTCAGATAATACAATTTGAAGGTCTAGTCTTCACAGGTTATTTTACTCCTTGCTTGTACATTTGCAGTAGATATAAAATTCAGCTTCTGTCTCTCTTTTCAGTTGCAATATTTGTTTCAAAATTCGCTTGGGTTTGAATCAAAAGCTATGCAAGGTATACACACACTTTATTGTATAGTCTCATCTGTGAATAAATAATCATAATCAAATAAAATGTTTCTCATGCTTTCAAGCACCCCTTACACATCAACAATTAGTCCAGCTATTTGTAAATAACAGTAAAGTCTATATTTTCCCTCTTAGGAATGGAAGATTCAACATGTAAGACTGAAAAGTTCAAGAAGAAATTTTTTGCTTAATCTGCGTGTGAGGGGGTTCTGATGGCAACTTACTAGGGGTTTTTTCCAACTGTGTTTCCTTTGCATGACTTAAATATCACCCGCTTTTAGTTTCATTTGAGGATTTGAGCCTGTTTTCACTTCTGTGATTAGGCACAAAAAATACTTAGTGGTTATTGCCCACCTACAGTCTTCACCTTATAATAATATTTTTTAGATTGTTGTCCCTCCTTATTTCTTGTAAAACAATACTGCATCATGACTAAATTTAACGAGAGGCAGAAAAAAATATGGATGCTAGACATTTTATATTATCTACTTTTCCCTACTGCAACACACTTCTGAAGAATTGCTTAACAGAATGGAAAGCTGTCAAAGTGCTCTTCCATTCCCATGCCATCTTGTATCTCGCTTGCATGAAGAAATTAATTGATACTGCTAAAATCATTATTTTTTTAATGAGGAGTTATCTATTCTTATTTTCATAGGGATATCTGGAATAGGAATATGCAATTAAGACATGACAATTCAGTGATCCAAAGTCTTTTTATTACCCAAGGTGTTTGGGATCAGTCCGAGTTCCTACTCATTTCTGTAGACACTTTAATAGGTCTTCTGTTTCTAGAGAGTATTTTTGAACAGTTAACTCCACTTGGAATAAATGAGAAGCTTTCCAGGTGACATTTTACATTCATCAAAATATGTTGTACTAGATGTAGTAGGCCTTTCTTCTGTTAATTTACAGACATATTGAATGAGGATATAAAATTGATTGAAATTAGTTGTAACGATGTGTGTCAGGAAGACTTCAAAATTAAGCCTTAGGTCAAGACATGGAGAAGGAACAGTACTACATGTGGCTTCAAAATACTGTTCATATTACACAGCTTCTCTGAAGCTTATATAAAAATGCATCCAGCTACAGATTCAGATCAGGGAGAAAAAAAAAAAAGGCAAGATTCAGTAACTTCTGCATGCTTTCTGCCTACAGTGCTGCATACCTATCCTTTGCCCTTAGAGCTCACAGCTCAAAGGCACTGAACTGTCTCGTTTTCCTTCTTCAGTATAAGCTATCTGTGTAAACTATTTGTCAAGTTAGGGGGGCAACCATGGCTTCTAGTTTTATTAAAATTCAGAAGTACTCAGCAGAATATCTGTTCCACTTACAATGCTTGCCATAATAGGAACACCAAAATTATGACCTTTTTTTCTGAGAAAGATACTGATTTTTATTTATCAAGTGCTGTGAAATCTCAAAATTAGGTTAACTCTTCACTCAGTCTGAGCAATGAAAGAGTATAGTGTCAAGCAGTCTTCAGCTCTCTCTACCCCACAAGCAAATTCAATTCTTCCTTCTGCAAATAGATCTGGACATAGTGTCTTTCATTTTGTTGCGTCCAGACTGCATTGCTACAGTGGTTTATAAAGTAGAAATGAAGAGAAATACAAAATCTACGCTTTGAATAAAGCGGTTCCTTCAAAGACTGCAAAACAGCATGCAGTCACAGCAGGCTGTAAGGACCGTGCATGTGCTGGATTAGGTTCCATGAGATCGGATACCAAGGCCCCTGCGGTAGCGAGCCTTTGCGTTTTTATTTGGTTGTTTTTTTCCCCGTGTCCCACTGCCACAGCCAGCTGAAATCTAGAGGCCTGGTTTTCAAAAGCATTCATGTTTCTGGCTCTCACTAGAGCAGATGAAAGCAATGTTGCAGCTGTGTTGATGTGGGACAAGTTGGGTCACCCCGGCCAAAGTGAGATAATTGAGACGCAGAGAAGTCAGGAATGGTATGTAGTACACTTAAAAGAAATTTAACTAATTCCAAGTTGTTAAAAACAGTCTCCAGGGCATTCTGCCTAGAAAAAGCTTTCCCATCAGCGTGACTGCTCTCTTTTAAGTACGAGTAAGGAATGAGAAATGACTAGCCATTTCTGTTCTCTTCTCCATCTTCATTTTCAAGAGGAAGAGAAAAGGGAGGTTGGCAGGAAAGTTGCCGGTTCTCTCTGTCCACCCAGGAGCTGTGAGTCAGCTATCAGGGCTAGGCACATTTCCATCGTCAAACCATTGCTCAGATCCAAAAGTCCATTTAAACTTTGCAGAAAATCCCCATCCCAGAATATCAAGTTTTTTCCACATAAGATTATTATACTTCCCAACTGCATTCCTTTCTCTTTATTATTATTTCACTCTGTAAAACAAAATTGTAATACTAATATGAAATCGAAAGTACGACTTTATGTCCTAGGTAGCTCAGGAGAATCTTGGCACAGTATCATGACTTCTTTACTCTATTTGCTATAAGTGTGCCTGGTATTTGGACTTTCACAGTAGGAAAATCTCTAGAGAAATCTCTACAGGAAATACTGAAAGGTGGTACTCTGCATTTTAGCCAAAAAGAGGAAGCTGTATGTGAGGAATGACAAGTTACATCAGAACCATCACATCTCTTCATATCTATTTCGTCCCATTTTCTTACCATCAGTTGAATGATCACTCCATTTTTAAAAGTTAGTATGCATCTGGAGCCTCTACACATTTCCTTCAGCTTTTTACTGTCTCAAGGAATTATGTCTTTTCAATTGGTACTATTCGTGTAGCTGCCTTTTCCTGCAGATTTACATTGTGCATCCTAGATCAAAGCATTTCCTGGGCTTCTCGGGCTTTACTCTTTTATTCAACCCTTCGAGTCTCTCTCTTTGCACTCTTTCTCCTCATCTGAATGCAACTTTTTAAGCTTTTCTCTCCTCATACCTCCCGACCCCTGTGACCTGAACTGATTGGTCTTCTCTAATTTCATTCTAGTTTCATTTTTTCCTCTCTGCAGTCTCATCTATGCCTACAGCTGCCATGGTAATTATTTATGCAACCCCTCTGCTGTACGTTTCACCACACCATTTGGCAGCCCTGGTCAGCTCTCCTGAGCTGTTTATACCAAACACAGAGCCTCCTCTAACCTCTGACTGTTTGTGTTTTTCCAATCCAGTCTTTGCCTGGGCTTCTTTCCCACTTGTCCCTAGCCAACAGCACCACAACCTTTTCCATGGCCACCCAGTTCTTCCAGTTCAATGACATTTTTTCATCTTAAATATCTCCTTCCTACCCTCTCTTTCCTTTCTGCTATGAGCGTAGTTGTTGATTTTCCCTGTGCCTCAGTCATGACTCTTCAGTCTGCCTAGCTCAATGACTCTACTTTTGCAACTCAACAGAATATAGCTTCAGACCCCTTCACATCTTTTACTTGCCATCACACTTTTTCCTATTTACCCCTCCATTTTTTTCTTTATACAAAAACTGCTGAGCACCCCAAATTAAAATTACATTCCAACCTTTAAATTCCAGGACACTATACCTTTTCTTGCTCTCACTGTTGTCCTTCAATTTTTCCTCTTTTTGATTAGATCTCTTCTGTTTGTCTCCATGGCTTCACATTCCCAATATAATTCCTTTTGCATTTCTCCTGAACTCCTCTGCATCTTTACCTTCACAGTACAAAGACATTTTATTCTTTTCTGTCTAAACAACAACAAAAAAACCCTTCAATTCTATTTGTTTTCCCAACAGCTACATCTTTTGCTTCTTCTTTTACCTTATGTTTATTCTCATGTCATTTACAATTGCTGTCCATCAACAGATACAGATGGCTCTTGTCCAAGTTCTCAGCTTCTGCATTCTCAAGCACTACAACATTGCTGACGAATTGAGTCCTGCCTTCCTCACCCTTCTACAAAGGCTGTTTTACATATTCCTCGGTTTGACCACGACATTCTTGTGTCTTCATTCTTCCATTGCTATCCCATCTCCACGTCATAAAACATGAATAAAAATACACAGGGTTACATCTCCTCACAGCCTAACCCTATCCCATCTATCAAAAGCAAAACAAATCAGTAAATAAGTAAACAATTATAACAACAACAACAGCAGATGCATAGAAACATGCTATCTCCAGAATGATCAGGTTTGAATGTCTCATGTTGGGAACTTCAATGTAAGTAGGAGCACCTGAACACGTAGCTTCTCTCCAAGTTACAATCACATCACTGAAATTACTGTGTGTAGATTTTGGAGAAATTTGCTTTCTTTGTTTACTAAAGGCTTGCATTTGATGCCCTTACTTAAACTGATAATGCTTTGTTTCATGATTCAGTCCGTTGAGGTAATGACTTGCAAAGAAAAGTGCTGTTTAATTGGAGTAAGGATGATACAACTTGGCTATAACAGAACTTGTCTTTTAGATTTTTTTATTTTAATTTATGTTTGAAAGATCGCACATTCTTTTCCCTCTTTGTTTGCTTTACTGGTGTTTAAAATATGCTGATCACATCTAATAGACAAGGATCAGAGGCTGTATGACTTCATTAGATAAAAGAAAGTGTGTCACAAATTTTTCCAATATGCTGCTGATTATGTCGTGAGCAGAATAAAGAAACAGGTCACTAATGAACTTCATTTCACAGTACACAAGAACTGGCATGCAAACTATATGTAATCTCAAACTGGTTTATCTCCTTACAATTGCCTTTGTTCTTTAAACACAATAGAATATTTTGTATATATAAATGGTTCAAGAACCCTTACAGTGTATGTAAGGACAACTGACATTAGATTAATTGACTTTTTTACAAGTACCTTAGATATATGATGAAATCATTAGGAAATAATCATGTTCCTGCCTGAAAGGTAATGTATTATTTTACAAAAGTATGAAGCCATTATTTTAATGAATGTGATCCTTTGCTCCAGTCTTCAGAAGCATATTTATAATCAGAATTTCTGTTGTCCATAAGGGTCTTCTGGACTATGTGTCCAGTCTGGAAATTTTTTTTTTGCAATATACAATAGGCTAACAGAAATAAAGAAACTTTACTTCACTCTATGTCTTCTAAGAACTGCATGTTGTTCTAATCAATTCATTTTAATAGGTTTTCCATTGACTAAATCTCTAGCTTCTTTTCTAAGTTTAGCTGGCCAAGGCCTGCATTAAAAGAAGGAAGAAGAAAAAGAAAGCTACCTTAGGGCTTCTCCGTATATCATCATTGATTCAATTGTCTAAAATACTTGTGATATCCTTATTTCAAACACAAGCACATTAAAAGTTGCCAAGGCCAAAAGGGTATATCCAAAGGGCAAAGTAAACAAAGAAGAAAATGGCAAGAGGGGATAAAAGGAAATTAAATAAGCGCTCACAGATCAAAGCTGCTAAGAAAAGTTGATCAAGCAAATGTTTACTAAGAGCTGGTAGCCTTACTGGATTTCAAACTACAAGTGTGTCGCTGTGGGTTTTGGAACATGGTTTGAAGCAAAACAAAAGTAGTTGTGTGAATTAAAAAATAACCTCCCCCAGTTCTTTTCTCTACTAATAAATAACCCTCTACCATTCCATCCAGACTTAGTCTCCTAGCCATCTCTCGTGAACCGTTCCTTCCCTATTTATCATTAAACCCACCCCTCAGGTTGGGAGCCAGAGACAACAAGCATGATGCCGCTTCTTAGGAATACACCATCAGTCTTGTGGCGATCGATGGGTTATTTTAGAAAGGGTCAGGCTTGCTGGAACTGAAAACCGCAGCCATCAATATTCCCCAATGCCTGGGACTGCCAAGGCGGCAAAGCACAGTGAGGGAAAGGGGCCGTGCGCACGGGGCACGGTAGCCGGGACAAAGGATGGTACATGAGGGGAGAATGAATGGAGCAGGAGGGTCTCCGTGAGGACTTCCAGGGATGCACACAGACAAGGCAGGACACAGCACCCCAGGAGGCCTCTCTGCCAGGCATGCTTGAGGGAGCCAGCGGTGCAGGGGCTTTGTACCAGAACCTGGCTGAGGTCTGTGAACACCAAAGCAATGTTTGCTGCCACACGCTGCCTGAGTAAGGAATCTTTCATTTCTTAAAGTAGTGAGAAGTTAGGGGTGGATGTTTCTAGATGTACAGTTTAGATGTTTCTCATCTGTGAAGGAGCAAAAATCAAACTCTGAGGCACGGTAAGAGCTGTTACCCCCCTGCAGCAACTCCTGATTCATTTTTCTCCCTCAGAGTTGGATGCAAAAGCAGGGGCCACTTTCTGAAACTATGCTATGCACTTTCTGATGCTCAACACTTAATTCACAATGATTTGTGATTGCCTAGACCCTCTCAGGATCAGTTGTTGGTCCTTTCTGGGCTGAATTTTGGAAAATGTCTTTTCACAGACTAACCTTTCCTTACTTGTTAGATTTGGGTTTTTAAAAAAAAAAATTCTAGGTGTACATAACCAAATAATCAAATTTCTGCTTGAATTCTTCAGACTTTAAAGAACATGGCTGTGCATTTTTAATACAACCTTATTAATGGAAAAAACTGATGGCTCCATAGATTTCATCTTTTCTTAACTTCTCATTTGTGCCTCTCCAGTGAAGCATTGTGCTTCTGAAGTGACACTTCAGCCAGCTTTTGCTAAATAGGTCAATAACACCTTCAGATTAATTGGTTTAAAGTGCCAGAACTGACAACCTCTAACCTCTCTTTCTTAAAACTGGTGATCCTGCTGTTGCTAAGCTTATCTCTAACATGTTTAATATGTTTCTTTCTTTTGATAAATCGTTTCCATGTAAAAACACATTGGAATTTGTCACCTGTGTTAGAATGTTCAAATGATTACTGTTTTTTTTCTGTTCTACCCCTACCCTCCAAGCAGGATCCACTTTCAGGCAAGAGAGCTCACATGCAGAGATGAAAACTGGAGAACTGCATCAATAAAAATACCTAAGTCAGCTCTGTCTCCTACAATTTTATTCTCATAGTTCTACCTCCCGTCACACAAAAATTAATCTGCAAAAAAGCTGCTGCTGCGCAGCCTGGCTCTGTGCCTCACGCCTCTCCCATTCCCACTGTTTGCTCTTAAGACAGCTCTCCTATTCCCTATTCCACTTCATGCTTTGTGAGCAAAGTCCAGCAAAGGAGCGGAATATTTGGCGGTCAGCACTGAGCTGGCCGGCACGGGGGTCTGGTGGGGGGCTGCGGAGGGACGAGGCGGCTGCTGCTGGGGCTGCAGGGGCAGCAGCTCCCCCGGCCCTGGTGCTGCTGCACCCCCGGGGAGCGGGAGCCTGTGGTGGCACCGGTCTGGCCGCAGGTCCCTCATCTCTCCCGCTTGGCCATTGCTGCAGAGGGAGTGAATGAAACCCCATGTCGCACACTACAACCCTTTAAGCTTGAAAAATGCCATGGGTGGAACTTGTGAGATACTGCTGTCTTGTAAGGACAGAGGTTCTCTTTCCAGGCAGGGGCTGGCTGGAAACACTGCCGACCATCAGACCTGTCTTCACCGGGAGCATTGTGAAACCTCTTCGCTTAGCCCCCCGCCATCTCTGAGCACGTCTCACAAACCTCGCTCTGCCAGGGCTTCCTCTGCCTCCACAGGGGTCCCTTGCCTCTGCCAAAGGGACTCTGCAGCAACCTCCAGCCTTCCCGACGTCTCCCCGTCACCCTCACCCTTCGTCGGTGCTTCCCTCCAGATGCTCTGCACCCAGCTGTGCCATCTCACCAGTCCTCCTCCTGGTTGTCAGGGGAGCCGGTGTCACCTTCTGCAAGGGGGGCTATAGAGGCAAAGGAGGTTAGCGAGCATGGCAGCTGGCCCAGGGCGGCATGTAAAACCATTAACAGGAGGTAGCACGGCACGAACAGGGATGGAAACCTCAGCGGAGTCCTGCAGGCTTTGACATGGCAGAAGTACAGGAGCCTGCAGTGTCTAGCCTCGTGGAAAGATAAAGCAGGAGGGTAATGCTGGGAGGAACAACGGCACAGACTTCAGTGATAATCAGATGTTAATTCAAAATGAGGCAATGCTAATATTTCTTGAGGGGATTTCCACTTCAGGCAAGGTAGTTCATCCAACATTTGCTTTGACAGAGATGTAAGAAGGTCTGAGAATGAGCCTCAGGAACATTGTGCCCTTCAGCCCTTAGAAAGCCTGCTTAATATTCCGAAAAGTCACCCTAATCCTGTTGGCATTAATGCAGGGGAGATGGCAAGCCAGCTCTTCCTAGCACAACAGAAGCAGAAGTAACGCTGCAAAGCACAGAATAATTCTGTTTTGACCTATAAAATTCTGTTCCTTTACATTGTTCATAATTTTTTGCTATACATTTCTAAACTGTAAATGGTCTTCTAAGACAGTGATGGTTTTACGCAGCACAATACAGCTCAGGAGCTGGGTCTCAGTCCGTGTTAGCTGCCATGCATGGTGGTGCAGCCCCCCCTCATGCCTGGCAATCCCAGAATCAGCCAACATTGCATTCTTGCTTACACTGCAAGAACAGTTAGCTGGTGTGCATTGAGTCGGGACAACTTGGCACTTTCCCTGCTCTTTGTGCAAGGAAAGTGAGCTGGGCCCATCAGACACCCCCTGACTGCACCAGGAACCCCTGCTGCCTGGGGTCGGGCCTGCCTGGTAAACGTCAGAACTGTACAGTCCAGGTAGTACTGGAATTTTATAGCTGCTGTCTAAATATCAGGATTGCATCACGTGGATTGTGACCAGGATGGAAAATTACTGGTATCTAAAGTCAATCATCTTGAGACCCTATGAACAGCGGTACCAAGGAAGGCCCTCTGAGCTCTTCTGGTCCACAGTGGGCTGCACCCAGTAACTGCGTCTGTGTGGGACACCTCTCAGAGTAGCTCGCAAACTATTTCAGCTGATTTCCTCCAGACTCAACCTTCACCCACTGAGAAATCATTCGATTAGAAGTGAGCATTTCACTGAACTCGAGAGGAATTTTTATGATTGCGTGTGTGCGTGCCTGTGTGAATCAATTGAAAACATAATATTCTATTACTGTCATTGTAACAGCAAATTCTTTTAAATCACTCAGTAAATGCTAAGTTAAACAGTGATTAATAGCTGCTAAATTCCTGTGATTCTCTCTCTCTCTTTAAACTGTGAACACACCCTGAACTGACACTAAGCATATTCCTTAGCCATAAGCCGTTGTGGTCTAAGGCCAGGTCTGGGTCCAGCCGCACCTAGGCTCCTCTCTGAGAAGGAGTTTAGAAAGCAAGGGGGTCCAGTCCGAACCTGGTGGCTCAATGGGAGGGTCTCCCTACCCCCTTACACTTTTTTTCCACTCTGTATAAATCATTTTCTACTCAAAAGACTCTTTGATTTCTTATTCATTTGGTAAGTAATAGAGTGAACCTTGACAACGAGCTCTGTAAAATCACATTTTCTAAATTTTCAGTAAAATCTTTTCTTACGAGACCTTTGAGTGATCATTTAAGTGACCTAATCGCTCATTCACAACACCATGGCTCCACCAGCCAGAGGTCAGCCCTGCCGATTTGGACCGGTGGATGTCAATACACCGATTTAAACCACCTGTCGCGTCCTTGCTGTGTGCAATTAAAGCAACTGGAGAAATTCCTGCCCTTTCTGAGCACTGTCTGCAGCCATCGCATCAGTCTGTCAGACACGGTTTGCCTCTGTGAACACAGAGACACCAAGCAGACGCCCACCAGCTGTCGCAGGCACACAGCTGCCTGCCTGAGTCCGGCGGGCTGCATTTAACTAGGTGCGTGGGAAGTTACTAACTGCAGCAATCAGCAAAAGTGCAGCAGGCCTTTCATATATTGATACTGGTTTAAAATCTGTAGTAAGTCATCACTGTAACTTGGTGATCTCCCTAAATCGGTAACTACCCCTCCTGAATCTGTGAGAACAAGGGATGCCTCCCCTGTCTACACTGGTAACAAAGGTATTTTACAGCAATGCTGATCGATGAACATAGTAATAAAACCTGTAGTCCCTTTACCATCCTCTTGCCCAAGCCATTTATACTGGCAGCCAGTTACATGTTCAGCCAGTCCTGTCCCCAAGAGAAAGCTACGGTAGAAAGAAGCTGAGGGAAGGGATCGTCCTAAATAACTCCCCATTGTTTCATCCCTTGAAGGGACAGTAGAAGAGGAATGAGGTGAAACTCAGGGTGCACCATCAAACCCACTGGTGCCAGGAGGCCCCAGCCTTCTCCTGCCCTGTAGCAGCTTCCCCTAGGTGAAACCCCAGCAATATGCCCAGCTCAAGTCAGCACTGCAGAGCTTTATTTATTTCAGTTTTAGGTGCTTAGCTTTTTGCCTTCACCTGAACACAGCAATCGGAGCAAGAAATGCTCACTTTCACACTCAGCATAAAGCCCATCCTGTACTTTATATCCCTTTTTCTTCCCCCGACCACTTCTTGGTACGGACAAGAAATCGGAGTCAGCAAAGGGATTAAACCCAAGTGGAGGAGCTACAGGTTGCAACAAATCTGACACCCTCCTTTGCCCTCTTTTTCCTCCTCCCTGCCAAGGCTTTTTCTCATCATGTTGCACACCCAGCCTTCCTGGAGGCACACAGGTAGTGGTCATCTGCCACAGCAATGGGCTCAGACTCCTGGGGGCACAGTCATGCTACATATAAACAACAAAACTTCTAGGTGCTATAATCATGTTAGTGACAATGAGTAAGATGTTCTGCAAAAAACACCAGAGGAAGCTGCTAGAGTATGCTGAAGGTGGTTATAAACTATCCTTCTGAGGTTAGTTTCGTGACAGTTGATTAAAATACCAATCAAACAGTTACTGAAATCTTCATTGCAATTTCCTTTGCCTTCTGAAGTGATCTTATTCATATTAAAATAGCCATATTATTAGGAAGTATTGTGAGGGCAGAACTCAAACCCTCCTTTCTAGCACACACTCCCCAGTCACTGGGGCTCTGTCAGCATTTTGATTAGCTTGTGTCAAGAAATGATGCACTCCTGGCTAAGAGTTAGTTATTAAACAGAGCTACTAAAAAATTGGGATCTCTCTCTTTAAATGTTTGACCCTGAGGCAGAAGAGGAGGGGAGGGAGAAGGAGAGAAAATATGATAATCCCTTTAGATAACAACCTGACTCATGGTAATATCAGCGTAATTGCTATCCAAGTGCATTTAGCATGAAACAGCCACACCCAGAGAGGTGCCTGTGCAGAGGGAAATTAGTTTTAAATGGAGGAAGGACAGAGATATAAATGAACTTTCAGCTGAGCACAGTGGAAAGTAAGAAATAGTTGTTTGTTTACGTAGAAACTGCCTTAAATCCAAGAGCTACTTGCTACTGCTTCAGATAATGGGATGTGGCTGGTATGTAATTCATGTGAGAAGCAGGTACACTACAGGGCTCTAAATGAAATGGGGATTTATATTTAGGCAGGGAGAAGAAAATAACACATATGTGGGGAGGAAGTAGTTGATGCTGTCTTTCTGCAATAAATCAGCAGAATAAATCAGCTTCTGCAATGATTATGACCCTACCATGAATAAAATTCACAAATATCAGTCTCACAATACAAAATAAGACCTTTGCTCAAAAGTAGGTGTGATTATATTAAGCAATTTGCTTGTAAGAAAGCTGCATGAGAATGGAATGATTTGTAGTTGATTGACTAATCAGATATAGGTATCAAATATGCCCTCTATATGCACCAGCCAGGCTTTTGTACATTTGAGACTGGTCTTTCTTCTCCACAGCTCTGCAGAGCGTTGCTGTAACAGCACCATCCTCCAAGTGCTGACCCCTAGCCCTGGCTGCAGCCCTCGAACACGGCAGCTATGGTGTGAGACCCGTGAAAAGGAGGTTTCCCCATGGGCATGGGTAGACCTCTTGGCCCCCACATGGGCAGACCTCTGTGCCCTGCATGGGCAATCCTCTGGGTCCCTGCATGGGCAGACCTCTGGGCCCCTGTTCTCCAGCTGCCCAGGCCATTTCCTGCACCAGTTCCAAGAAGCGAGGCCGTGGCAAGCGGCTGCTCCCTGCGGCTCTCGGCCACAGCCCTGCCTGCCAGCTGGGGGGGAAATCAAGATCGGGGTTTCTGAGCAACAGATGATAAAATGCTGATTTGTTCGCACAGTGCACGGTCTGTGGAATGGGTAGAGTTGAGGGTAAGGATCAATCACGTTCTCTGATGAAGCTGCCAGAACTTTCAGCAAGAGTATTGATTTATGCATTCAACTCTGCAAGTCACTTTCTACTACATCTTTTGCTACTAAAATTCAGTGATGTGAATGTCAATAGGCATGCACAAAACCCCCCATGTTTTGAAAAGCCTGAATCTGTTTATGTAGGACATAAAAATTTCTATATTTGAACAATTTTGCTGTCCTCTTCAAGCCATTTTCATAGATTCTAGTGTATCTTTTTATTCTGGGAGTGTTTCAAAAGATTCGAGAGATCTATTGGTAATGGATTTTGCATGCAGAACACATGTGTGCCTATACATTACCACTAATGTTATTTTCTCTTAAAAATAGCATTTTCTCCTATTTGCAAATTTCATTTGATCACATTTTAGAAATATTATACACTAGGAATTATCTGTCTTGAATGAATAATATTATTTGTGTAGGCTGCTATGACAACACACGTACAGTCTCTGGATTCAAATATCAAAGGTTCTTAATTGTTTTTTGGATACTCCTTCATTGCACAACCAGGGAAATATAGTCAGCTATCCCAGTAATCTCTGGAAAGACAGCAACAGTAGAATAAACTGACATGTTTACCACTTTGCTTTTGTTTTTGAAATACTCATTAAGAGGAGAGGAGAGGAGAGGAGAGGAGAGGAGAGGAGAGGAGA
>Ga0065711_1031766_pt1 | contig 28795 bp, 12 predicted proteins | sample Hoacrofraction12_FD_59098 | JGI IMG/M metagenome (GOLD analysis project Ga0065711, IMG submission 59098) | Hoatzin crop microbial communities from Cojedes, Venezuela - Epithelial fraction 12 v2 (version 2) | ecosystem: Host-associated > Birds > Digestive system > Esophagus > Crop | place... | reverse complement strand
CCCCCCCTTAGGATGGTAATAACCATGGTGACTTCTGATAGATATGTTCACAGTAGTTTTTCTTTTCAATTTCTAACTAGAAAAATGAAGCTATTACCCTAGAGTAGAAAAGGGATCTTCCCCTGAATCTTGCTGGCTAGAGTTCAAACAATAAAAACATTTTAAAGCCCTGAATGCTTTTAATGAAAAACTAAAAAGAACATATTAACTTCAACATCGTGTTGGCAACAGACACTGTTGTGGAAGATGTCTCAATTGAGCATCATCCAGTGGAAAGATATTTGTCAGGTTCTGCAACTTATTTCATTCTTTTGACCCTCCTCAGAGATGTTCCGTAATGTCTAACATTTGAATTCTTTCCCATTTGTTTGAACAAGTGTCCCTCCTTGGAATATATTCAGTTAGTTTTTTAATATGACAATAGTGAACAGAAAAATATTTTTTAAATGTCAGGGAATAATGTGATAGGAACTGTACCTGAAACAGCTCTTTAACATATATTGATTTTAAAAGTAGTGTCAACTTGACTAACACATAAATACAGAATGGATGAAGTTAAAAAATTAAATACTTTGACTATTCAGTACAGCCCTCTGCAGTCCATATGGTTAGCATTCACCTGCCATTGTTTGAATTCAAATGCAACAAAAACATAAGGAAGCACAATGGCCAAAGACTCAACCTGAGATCAGATGAATAGATAGAGGATAGTAACAACTAGCTTATATCTAATCATAGGGCATTTTATTCAGGAAAGACAGGGAAAAAAATCCAGACAGTTGGTTCTCATGAACTTCAAATGATGTATGTTTCCGAAAGACACAGAACATAGTACTTCATAGTATAGCAATCAGACTTTGGTTTGTGCTCAGAGAAAATTGGAATTCTTTGTTAACAGCCAGTGTTTACTGTTAGATAGCACAAATAACCAGGGCTATTTCCTACTGCAAAGATCTGTAGGTAAACCCATCATTCTTTGACTGAAAAAAAAAAAAAGAAAGTATATTTCCCTGCTCTAATGCAGTACTTTTGAGGATAGTACGTAGTATCCTCAAAAGTAGTACGTAGTACTACAACCCTTTATTTGATTCTAATTGTTTCTACTAAGATTGTACTAAAAATGTGAACTTACAACTGTTGTTATTTTTGTTCCAACCTAACTAGCAGCGTTAATAGCAGAGGCTTATTTGCATGATCACATGGTTACTGGCAATCTGCGTCTTGGAAAGCTTGGACTCTGAACAGCCCTAATTAACAACAAAATGGAGCTGGAAATTAATTGGCATCAAACTAGATGGAGAATAGAACTCCGAGAATGGAATTGTCTTGCAGTCTGGTTCCCGACTCACAAATCTGCATGCATAGCAAATATTTCTTTCTTACCTAGATCGGAAGAAAATTTCCACCTGCAATATGAAGTTTTCCTAGCTTTGGTTTTTTATAAATTTTTACTAACATTTTGATATTTAGTAACCTTTAAGCATAGCCAACAATATTTTATATATTTGATCAAACAGTATATTATAGTCATAACAGGAAAACTGGCTAAGAACTAGTTGCTGGTGTTTATTTCTTTAAGCTCTGTTTGGTGTTTATTTCTTTCCTGAATGTAAGTTCAAATTAAGCTCAAGGCAAAGAAATAAGCTGGAAATAACACGGTACAATACTGTTTTGGATGGAAGTCATATCTATGAGATGAAGTTCAGACCAAAAAACTGTGCTGATTTTAGCAGTTGATTATTTATCTAAAGGCAGTGAAGATTAATCTTTATTGTTTACTGAGGCCAAAGATTTATCGTGGAAGTGATATTAATTGCCTCAGACTATTTTCTTTGGATGTCTAGGATCGTATTTTCTAACAAGCTAACACTTCAGAGGCCTAGAAATCTGTGGTGTGGCACCTATCTATTTGAAGTATAGCTTCCACAGATTTGGTTTGTAGCATTTAGATTGTAATGCGGTCTAACATCAGGCTCTAGATAGATGCTTGAATTTGAAAGAGCAAGGGTCTGAGGTTTAGGTGTTACTTTGAGCCAGTGATCATCAAACCAAAATTATTTTATGTTTGATGGCTTTTGACATTTTTCAGATCCATCCGTTCCCTAGCCATTTTGGTGCTTACTCTCACTTGTGATGTAACCCATTAAACCTGTTCTCTCCAGTGCAAAAATTTATAGCTGGGAGACTGGCATAGTTTCACTCAAAAGCAGTTTTAATAACACTCCAAAAGTGCAACAGTTCTTTTCTGCTTCATATAAAAACCTGATACTTTTGAGTTTCTTTATGTAAGCACAATCTGAAATTTAGTAGGAAATGGAACTATTGGGAAATCAGTTATAAAGATAGCAGTCTAATACAATCTGGATTTATAATTTATATTCTTTCCAGAATTTTAGCATTGCCTGGAGTGCTTCATTCATGGGGAATGATTGAGGAAGTAATTACAGCAAACTATCTCTTTGACAGTGCAAACACTAGGATTGTGCTACGGGATCAAAATTACATTTACATCCCAGAAATTATTACCGCTTTAGAAGAAAAAAGCTATAAATGGTAGGGAGCAAATATTGCAAGACAATCCACATTTAGTATAATTTTATCCATGTTTTAAAAAAAAATAGTTTTTAGCCATTTATATATATTTATAAGAAATATCTCAACGTATTATCTCAATATATCAGTATCTCAATATATATCAACAGAGCTCTTAGCTATAGCACAATCCCATCTGTTGTAAGAAAGGAACTACTGGTCTGAAGATTATTTTTAAGATTTTTCTCGGGTTTTTTTAGTCCATTTCATCATCATTAGAAAGCACAGATCCCTTGAAAAAGTCTGCTTTTGGGCAGCAGAAGGGAGAAAGGGAGTTTTATTGGAAATTAAAAGAAGAAATCCGCAAAAATTCTGTAGCTTTATCTTCCTCTGCTCACCCGAGCACTGTGAGATACTCACTTTTCTTTTTTGATCAGGGGCAGAGCTAGTACTGATGCCAGTAAGACTCAGCAGTAATCACCCTTTCTTTGAATACAGGGATTATTCAGGGCCTGAGAACAGAGGGACTTAAAGAGGGAATTGGTGTTTACCTGCCAGGTTGGTTTGGTGCAACCATACACTTGCTGAACAAACAAATATTACTTCATTCATTTAAACATAAGCAAGCAGTTTTGGATGTAATTCTTACTTTTACATCAGAAATGTCCAATGTGGAAAAAATGGATAATTGAAAGAGAGAAAAAACATTCTGGGATGTTGAATTATCCAGGTTTGCTGTGACTGATGAAATCTTCCCTTCCCTGAGCACAAGAACTCTGCTCCCTTACTGCGTAAATGCTGGATGTAGCCAGGCACCATAATGCAACAATGGGCCATTAAATAAGGCACTTCTAAAAGGTCATTTTTTTCCAAATCACTATGCTTTCACAGTGGAGAAAATTAATTATAATAAATACAGTGGCCATAAATTTGTTTTTATAACCCCTTGTCTTCAATCTAGAATAAATTAGTCATCTTCATAATAGGCTATGATATTGAGATTTATGGTCTAACTTTATCCCCAGTGTTATTTCAGTGTTACACCAGGAGTGACTTTGATCTGTGTCTACTCTGTGAGTTATAGAAGTTGGGGGGCCACCTTCTTCCTTTGCATTATTAATCACACTGTATTGCCTCCACACAGAGAAAATCTGTCTTTTTACTGTGGTTGCTCTTTCAGCATTTTTTCAACAGTGCTTGTGAAATTTTCCACTGTGCCATGTCATTTAGCCTTTAAGGTGAAGGCCCTGTGATAAAAAATTCACATCCTTGAGCTTTCTCTACAAAGTAGTTCAGAAGTATGAGGTGAACTGTTGGACCATACATGGTTGAAATCCTCCTGTCACCTGAAAGAATGTCAGTATACTCAATACTTCAGTGCTTGTTTGACAGAAATCTTTGTCCCTTTTTGGTTGTACCAAAAAAGCTTTTTACTGATCTTCAAGTGCAGAAGGCAGAAGAAAGATGATCTTCGAACCTGCCTGAAAGCAAACTGCTTTGGACCACTCGAGATTACAGGTGTTTAGTTCTCTATGTTGAGCCCTTTTTGTGACTCAGCACCTTGCAGAAGTAAGTCTTTCTACACACATGCCCAGGAAAGTAATGAGTGGTTCAGAAAGTGGCAAGCAAGGCTCAACTTTTTTTTGAAATGAATTGTCCTGGCTGTAGAATCTGCTGTCCTTAGTGAGGATTTACTTTATATTTCCACTGCTTCCTGTTAAGTGCATCTTGTTAGAAAGCAGTATTTCTTATGAACATTTTCAAAAAGGAATGTTTTCTTCCATTGTTTTATATTTTCATATATCTAGTTTCTTAAACAAACTTGGGTTTTTTTTTTCCATTGGGAAATTTCTTACAAAACAGAGGTACTATGAAGGTTTTCCTGTCCTTAAAGAGGTTTGAATGGAAACATTCTATTATCTCTGCTTCTGAAGCATGTGTTTTAATATGGGTTGGTGTAGATCTGAAGGGCAACACAGATGATAGGACAAAATTGCTTCTGTACTATTATTATCAGTTATGTAATGCTAGCTGTCCATTTTGAAGGATGTAAAAGAACTTATGGCACTCTAACAGCCCTAAGAAAGAGAAATCTGGTAGTTCTGAGTACTGAGTGAAACTCTTCTCTGTAACAATGGCATGACCACTTTGAAGTCATTACAGTGAACTGCAGGGAAATTATTCCCCTTTAGATTTCATAATCAGGGTATTAGCGTAAGTGTGGCTATTACAGAACCATCTTAAATCCTTCTTTTTTGCCAATATCCAGATTTTCTGTATAAATCTGTCTTCTCAGCAAAGAATCAGTAGTGCTAACCATACTTCTAATAATTAATGTATGATTACACCAAAGCAAAAACTATATAGATTTATAGAATTGTTTATTCTAACTTTTTGGAAATACAAAGTTGATTTATTTTTTTCTTCCTTTGAAAACATGGGAAGGAGTAGGAGGAGTAATTTTGTTTCATTACTTACTTAGCCCAGCCTACACTACATGCCCAAACCAGCTCTAGCTTAGTATTTTGCTTAACACTTTTACTCTTCTTTCATGATTTTCCTGGGACTTTTGCCACTGTGTTGATTAATATGTCAAACCAAATGTTGTGAGTGAGACTTTTGCTACCTGGAGTGTGAGACATACTGGCACACGTTGCAGAAATGAACTTTAAAGTTCAGATTGTTTATTAGCTTTTTTTTTGTGGAAATGAAATAGCAAGATGTGGTGGTGAGAAAGAGATTCGTTTGATCAAATTATCCTTCCACCAATGCTGGGCAAAAAGCAGACCCCACAGATGAGAGCTACTGCTAACATGAATGTTAAGCCCATCACTGTATGTCACGAAGAAGAAAATCCAATGGGAAGAAGACCCTAATGTACAGGACTGGAGTTAAGGTCTTCTAATTAAATTTAAAGATTTTCTTCATCTTGGGAAAGGATATAATTTTTTTACAACTATTTGACCTGCAGATGCTTGCATCAGCATACAGAGGAGTGCATTGAGAAGTACCAGTAGATTATAATTACGAGATTTTGGGAACCATTAATTATTTATGTGACATCTTGTTTTCTAGCTGCTGGGATAATAAGACAGTAAACAAGTAAACATCATATGTAATAATAAAGACATGTTTGAAATTGGTGGTCAGAATCTAGGGCTGGCTTGAGGAAAGCAGCTGCCACATGTTCAGTCCACAGTTACTGTCCTTGTGACTGGTACCAACTGCACTCCAAATTAGAAAGCAGCCAAAATGAATATTATGAAGTAATGTAGTGAATATATGTCTGTATTAATCTTAAGGAAAGCCTAATTAGAGGAATATGGCCAATGTATAACTCTTTATGCCCCTTCTAACTTCCAAGAATTTATATCAGAAGCGATTTTGGTCCCTGAGCTTTGGGTGCCCAAATCACATTCTAATTCTGTGTAGTTCAGCAAGTGAGCCTGTTATGCCATTTCAGACTGGCCTTCTGTACACTACATGCTAATCTTCTCAGTCTCTTTGTGCTGTAGGGGCAACAGCTAGTGATGTAGGCAGGTGCCAAGAGCTGGATTCCCAATTGGTGCATGTAGAGTAAAGCCAGCAGTGAACAGAACGTAGCTAAATAGGTGTAGAAACTAGGTGCATGTCCCTCAGCACAACAGGACAGGATGTCCTCCTTTTTATGAATACGAGATTTGCTATCAAACCCATTAATTTGTACATATCTTCATTTGTATCCCGTCTTAGTAGGTGTCAGTAGCCTTTTGGCCCCCAACATATCTACGGGGATCATATATTCATCCAATGTGGAGGGGGAAAATCCCAAAGCTATTCTGAATTATTCTTGCAGGAACTGCTGTACAGTAGTAGAAAGCATTATAAAGATTTTGCTCTGTAGAAATTAAAACTGTGTTTCATCATCTCTGAACTACTCACCTTAGAGAGACGAGAAAGTACAGTACACTCGGAGAATGCCAAAAGGAGTTGTATTTCAAAGTAGGATATCTTCCAAGGAATCAGATTAATGTAGCATAGGTGACTGTTCATTCCTGTGTATGTTGGAAATGCTTTGAAACGAGCTAGATTTAAGGAGGTACACTAATGCTTTTATTCTAAGTGCTTGAAAAAGGAGGTGGTTTGTTTACTGAATAAATTTGCAGCTACTGTCATTTTAATCCTGAAAAATTGGATTGGAAGAGGCACCTGGCCCTTCCAATGTGCAGATATAAAACGTGAAGAAGCAACTACAGATGCCTTCTCCTTTCAGGAGGGATAATCTAAAAGTGAAGACTCTTTTTAGAAGTCTTCCAAAGACAGAAGCTTTCCAAGATATTTTGTTACCTTGTTTTTTTACTTTCCCCTCAACATTGCCTGTCCACACGTTTGGATTTGTATAGAGAGAATATTACAGGCAACCAAAATAGTAGTATTCAAACCAAGTAGTGAGAACATATGTATGGATTTTTATAAGCAAACAAATTGCTCAAGATAGGTTTTTTGCCCATATACAGAGATTAGTGTAAACACCGATTTATGCAGTTAAGGGATTGTTTTCAGTCTCTGCCTAAGGGCCCAGATCAGCACATATTATCTGTGTATGGACATGACCTCCATTTAATTTGAGCAAGAGCTGTGGAACGGATAGCTTTTCAGTTAGTTGACTTAGTTTTCATGCACATGTCCTACAGCAATTTTACAGTGTCTGTAAACTTAGGCTAAAGGAGTGGGAAGACTACTAGAAGCCAATAACTGAATACTATTGGCTTCTCTATGGCCAGATAGAGGACAAAACTAAAAATTCATGAATCTTTTCTGGTGATTGAGAGTAATACATTTTCCTGGCAGAAGTGCTAAAGGATGTAGTACAAATAAGATCCTAATCTAAATTTCACATTTACATTAGGATTGTAAAACATTTTAAATATTGCCTATATGTAATGTTCAAATGGTTTGTGACTCTTTCAAGTTAGCTTTTAATAGATATTCGAATGTGTAGTTTTTACCTGCACCAACGCAATCACAAGCAAATTCTAAACCGAAAGTCATGAACATTTGGCAAAAAGGCATTTTGAATGAAGATTATTTTTTTCAAATATTGAGAGCCTACATTTTGTCCTGGATTCCATGAGTCGCTTCCTTAACCAATAAAGGACAAGTTCTGAAATGTTGCTTTCAGACATAGAATTTGAAGTCACTACACTTTGTTAATTACATTTATTCTATTAGATAACCTTACAACCCTCAAAATCTCTTATGCCTCATTTTTTCAACAATATGTAGTGAAAACTGGCACACTTTCATGACCCACCCTTTGAATGAATACTGATCTCTTGGGACCAACCCCTGTAGTAGCCAGGGTGTTTTTAAATCTGCTTAGTCTAGATGGTTATTGATCACCGTATCTACCTCCTCATTTCTCAGACATACGTTCATGCCTGCATTGCATGCATATCTGGTACCTTTTTTAGCCTGCAAGCACTGCAGGCTTGCTTCCTAGGACCAGTCTTACAGCTCTCTGAATTTGCTACTTGCTTATACATATTTGTCAAACTTGTTTAATAAGAATTTCCAAAGTTCTGTGTTCTAATTTATCTCCTTAAGAGATCATGTGGCAGAAGGACATTGAACAGAAACAAAGGAATCTTTTAGTGATTTGGTTTTGATATGTAAAATCAGTTGCAGGACTGTGGGAAACAAAAAGCTACAGATCTCAGATAATTGCCATCCGAATTCTGAGTTTGAACCAAATTGTTAGGAGACAGTCTTGCCAAATTGCTTTGCTGATCTTGCTTTTAAATTTGGTATAAGCTCTGTGGCTTGAAGATGTGCTCTTTTTGCAAGGTAATAGCTGTGCTTCGGGCAGTTTGTTTCCACCGTGGAAATGCCAAACTTTAGCTCTGACACTGAGTGAAATAAGCATTCTGTGAGCACTAAGGGTCTAATTTTTCTAGCCTCCTTCTTGACTAGGGTACCTGACTAGCAATATAGTCACGAGCAAGAATGGGAATTCCTCAGCCTTGCTCTGTGAAGATTCCTTGAGAGGGGAGATTTTTTTACCTGGTAGACCATTCACATCCACAGAGGAGCCCTGTGAATGGTATGCTGAAAGGGTAAAAGAACCACAAGATCTCCTTTAGGCTGCAGTAATGGTCATAGAAACAAGAGAAGGTAATAACCTCCCTTCCAGGTACCAGCCCTCCCCCACAGTTATAGGGTGGTATGCAAGGGTGGACTCCTCAATACAGAGATTTAATTTTCTAACCTTGTTGCTGCATCAGGGAGCCAGCCAGCTTAGCATTTTTTTGTGACCAAAGAAGATACTGGAACAGGTTCCACTTTACAGTCAGTATCTTTTTTTGACTATCAGGTCTTTGGTAAGAATATTTGCAAAGCAACAATAAAAATTAAAGTGCACTTTAATACTCTGTACTCATCATTAACTTCTGAAATATTGTTGTGTGTTAATTTTAACAGTTACTTTACAAAACCATTTACCAAAATCTTGGATGCCAGAAAATGATAAAATGCTGTTGATGTTATACCAGAGCTTCCCACAAATTGGTTCGTGGTGTGGAACACCCTACTTCACTCTGTTCTTGATACAGCATGCACCCTCAGTGCTTTTCTTCTAAAGGGAACAAACAGCTGGCAAATACACCAATGTTCTTCTGTTTAAAATTCAAGTTAAATTTAACCAGTTGCCTGTGCTTTCAGACAGCTTCAGATTGAGAAAAATAAGGTTACAGTACAGGACTGATGCTGACTTTGAGGAGAAATTTCGAAAGAAAATAAGTGTTTATTTTTAAAATGAGTATTTGTAGTAACTTTCTAATTTTCCCACTCAAATAATGCCTAGCAGCTGCTGGTACAATGGTAATAAACATATACATCTGCCATTTTGTTGATATATTTTAAAATCCTTTACAAATAGTAACATGCTGTTACTCAGAACACAGAGCCACAAAGAAGCTCCATGATTTATCTAAAACCTCATTTCATATCTTAAATATCATCGGCCTCTTCATTGCTACACCCTTATTGACCACAACACTTCAGGTCAAACTGCACAATTTTGACTTCAGCCAAGTTCTCTGCTGTATAGAATCTGCCAACATATACACACCACAGCATCTGTGACTCTGCTGCACAGGGTCAAGAAAGGCCCTCTGTCTCCTGTAGCGCTTTATCAGGGCAGTTAAACTATGGGGGGTGGAAGCAAAGCCAGGTGGACTGTGCATTTTACACCGGATGCCTGCTCTAGAAAAGGTCTGTGTGTCAGTCTCATTTTAGGGCAATGTCTCCTCTTTTTCCAGAGCTAGTGGTGCAATGTGTGTACTAAACAGGATGGGCAGTTAGTGGGTAGGTGGGCTTTTTCACTCAGTGCTCTACTTGTCAATCAGGATATTTGCCAGAGAATTTGCCTTGATTGCAGAATGCCTAAGAAAACAGAATAAATCTGAGCAAGTCTTCAATTGCCCTGAAGAGGATACCACTCTTGGTGATTCTTAATAGTCCTGTAAGCTGGTAGCTGCATGTGTTAGATTTGCTCAGGCCAGAAGACTCCCAAGTAGCCTAAGTAGCTACTCATAGTACTAGAGAATCTGAATGAAGACAGGATACTGAGGTATATCTAATTTCATTCATTAGGAGAAAAAAAAAGAAAAAGAAACAAATCGATGCAATATTTAAATCAGAAAATCACTGTAATGACAAATGACAACCCTGTAGCCTGCAAAATCTGCTAATAAAATGTCTGCTGTGGTTGTTATTAAAAGTAAACTTGTGATCCATGATTATCTAACCATTAAATGTAAGTGGGGGCTAAACTGTATATCTGTGTCAGATGATGTTTCAGTACTGTCTGGACTGAGAAAATTACTCACCAAATTTGATTTCTGATGCCTCCCTCTCTGAAGATTAGCCCCCTAAGGAGTTCACAGGCATTTAGAAATATTCCTTCCTTCCTCCCTTTGTCTCCTCTTTCTCTCCAGTAATTACACTGCAAGCTTTTTAAAGTTTAATTTGTAGACCTTTAAAAATGGCTTATGTAGAATAGCTGTGCCGTGGTGAGGTGACTGACCACAGAGCAATTCTGCATTGCCAGAGAAGCATCCCTCTTACTTGTGTGTAATTATTCTTGTCCAGGTGAAATTTCCTAGACCTATAACAGCAATAGTGCAGGTTCCTCCATCAGTCAGGCTGTTTGAATATATAGGTATTTTTGCTAGAGTTACATCAGCTAAAATAAAGTTAAGGAAAATGCACATTCAGCTGAGATAATAGCTGGCATGTTAAGTTTTCTTTTTGATTGATGTATGATAAATTTGTTGTTGTCAAGAAAAGTGTTTACACCATTTGACTAATGGGATGGACGGTCTGTTTAGGAGAGAAAACAGACATATATGGAAATGGAAAAAAGCACTTATTTTGTTGGATCACTGCCCACATACTAACAAAATGCTGCATATGTCTTTAGTTCCAGCCTCAACTGGCTTCCACTGTGGCCGACAACACCTGAAAACAGTGAAGGTGGCTACAGCAAGAATGGAGTATTGCTTACTGAGACAAAGAACTACGTGAGTACTGTGCATTTTGCCTTTATTCCTGCACTTAGAAGGGGTGAAGTAAGGTCATATGTTCTGTTAATTCATGCATGGCTCCACACCAGTTGATTTCTTTTTAGAGGCTACTGCTTTTTCTGCTGTTAGCAAATATCCCATTAGCAAAAAAGTCCAGAGCTGACCTTCAGATGATGAGGTTGCAAACATAAAACCTAGTCCTTCTTCCACCAATGTATGAAAAAGTGTCATAGTAAGTACTAATCGCATAATATGACAGTACTTGCAAGTAATAGGAAGGGTAGATTTTCTAGATACCTCAGTGGTTTACTGGCCTGCTTAATATAACAAAAAATATTGGAGAATGATTTTTTGGTTTTTTCCTCTCTGAATCAGGAAAAACATCAGAAATCAGTAACTTGTACTACCTGACTCAGTGGCAGTGCCAGCTCCTTGCTAATCTCAGCCTGCTTTTAGTAGGGCTGACAGAAGACTAGAGAGAGTTCTCACCAATAGAGTTATGCTCTGCTGGGGGCTTTTATCTGCTGAGACCAGAGATGGATTGAGAATGACTCCCTCCACAGGTCACTTAAAAACAGGGTAACAATTTTCAACCCGAGCTAAGCTGAGTAGCTCTGAGCAAGCAGCTTGGAGGAGAAAGTATCTGCCTGCATTGCATTACACCCTGAAACCATTCACATTTGTTCTCCAGTTTCTGTATAGCAATCATCCAAATTACAGAGCAAAAGGTTTTGTGAATAATGTGCAAAGTACAGCCAGGATTCCTTTAAAAAATCTAACAGTCAGTAAAGTATTCATGCTTTCTGGAATGAAGTTGGGCCTCTATATATCATTGATCCTTTATTAATGATTTCATTTTAAATACTGCTATCCTGATTCACAAAGGAAGCATTTTCCATTTTCCATTGCTCTTCTGTTAAATATCCAAAGGGAGAATTTTCTGCTTACAGAAAAGTAATTTCACAGATGACCACAACTGCTGAGGGCGAGATTCAGAAAATGATAATCTTCTCCTCTCTTTCTCTGAAAGTTCCTGTCCTTGTTCATTAGCCATACACAGCAAGAGATGAAGCAAGCTGTATGAAACATAGTAATTGAGTGTCTCCCACTGATGCCATATTAATATGTCATTAGACTAATATCTTTTACTGGCACAGAGTTATGGTTTTAAGAATGGAAACATGACAAGCTGGACATGGCATTTTAAAAGACTAAAATGATTTATCGATTTCTTATTTAAAATTTTCTTAATTTGCAGGGTGCCTTAAAATCTGACTGAGACTCTACCATGTTGTCCCGTCACTATAGAGTGCAGATTGCCAGAAATACATGTGGAGCAGTGGGGCACAATGGTGGTAGTGCTAGTGAGAAGTCCAAGCGAAAACAGTACAAAGACCTCATATCTAAGCCCTGAAAAGCGAGTATGCTATATTACCTGCAAGTGGGTTCTCTAAAATGTAACTGCAGCATGTACTGCATGTGTATGGACATCACTTTCTTTACATGAGGACTTATTATCAGAGAAATTTCACTTTCTCTTTAAAGTCGTCAGGTGACATGTACTCCTACATGAAGACATAACCCAAAATTCAAGTACCTTGTGTTAGTCCATGCAAAACCTTTCTACCAGTCTGATGAAGAAGTGTACCAAAGCTACAGTGTATGAACTGTGACTATGTTAGATTTCTTTCTAGCATAGGAATACTTGCTTTAAGTTTTCTGGTAGTGAGAAATGATCTCAAAGCAAGCAGTTTGAGGTTTATGCATGCTGCTCCTTTCCCACAAACAAATCTCAATGGGAAAAGGGTTCGAGGTAGGCATTTGTCTGTCTTTTTTTTTTTTTTAGATGAATGACAGATGGACAACCCCTTTTAAAGTGAACTTGGAGCATGGACGCTGTCTTGGAGAGAAGAAAGGAAAAAGAGAGATCTGCGAAGAAAGTTTGAAGAGCCCTGTGCTGCTGAAGGGCTGCCTGCCCTTCCTTTTAGTGGCATACATGGTGAGTTCTGTTTGAAGGATTTTGGCATATCTTTATGCCGAAGAGCTATGTGTCGCTAAGCAACACTTAGCAGTGTGTAAGCACATGGAAGTTGCCTTTGGTACTTTGCATAGCTGTGTCTGCTCTCATCCTAGATTCTGTTAGTCAGATGAAAGGTCCTTCTATGAGCTGATACAGGATCAAGGTGTGTATTGAGAACAGAAGCTGAGATCTTTCAAAGCTAAACAGGCGATAGCAAAGACTACAAGTTAAACAAAACATAGGACTCAACTGAAAAACCATGTAAGTGTTCTCTCTCCTTTAAACTATGAACTGTCTTTCCTGCTGCAAGTGCAGCACCGTTTACTTTCTTTTCCACTGACAATAAGAATAAAAATCTATTTAAAGCATTTCAGGAAGTGAATCGCACATTCAAAAGAAGTATTTTTTTGTGAAGAGTAGCACAGTCTTGTTATAAAAAGTAAATTGGGCGAACGGAAAACCAATTGAGAAAACAGATACAAGCTATGCCACTCCTGAAATTTTATCCAGACACCTGCAGCCAGAAAACATTCATGTAACTTTAAATTTCTGTTCCAGATTGTCATGAAGTGAAAAGATAATAAAGAGACTATTAGGAGAGGACTTGTTTGTCTAATGTAGTTAATCTCACTACATTTTTTGCTTTGATGCAGAGCCTGTATGATCAGATTAGATAGCCTGAAGCTTGACATAGTAGCAGGTCTGATTTGACATTACATGAATGTAAACCAGGAACAAGGCCATTCTGGGGAGACGTCTTCAAAAATCCAGACTGTAGGGTGCCAAGCTTACCTTCCCACTTCTGAGTATTAGGACATGCACTGTGAAGGCAAGATCCCAGCACCATCTCAGAACAAGAAGAGAGTCTGCATTCATTTCTCTTGTGCTGTGACATCCTTAAAGTCAAGGAACATTTCAGCTGTGACACCTTTGTATTTCCTTAAACCTTTTCCTTTCTCTGGTGGCAAAGGTGAGAAGGGGCCCTGAGTGCTCTGAATACAACTATAGAGTAATAATTTGACGTAGTTCCCAAATCTAAGTCACCGAATCTAGCTTTAGACTCGGTAGCAACACAAGGAAGGTTCTGGGAAATACTTTAGGCAGCTGTAATTCAAAGAAACCCTAAGATACTCTGTATTTTATATACCACTGTAATGGCCCTTTGTAGTCTTAGGGAGCAGAGTAGTATAAGGATTATAAAATGGCTGTCTCCCAATTATGACATGGTGTCCCACAGTAATTGTAGTTTACACAGACCTGAGGACTGATCCCATAGCGTGAACTTTTATACGTCTTCATTCATTCTATATAAATTTTAAAAGTAAAATGAGCTTGTAAGTAAAATGATAAAGAGAGCCAAAGAGATTATAACCAGTGACACCAACTGAAACTTATATTGCATCAGATGTTTTACTGTTCAATATATGTGTAAATACACTCAAACTTTGTAAAATAGGTTAATAAATCTTTAACTTCAGGTAAGTATTAAAAGTCTGTGAACTCAGCATTTAAGCCTGTTAAGCTTAGCACTTAAGTGTGTGCTTATTGCGAAGTCTGTGTGTTAGCTTTTTGTGACAGGGCTTGATATGCAAATCAAAGGCCTATGAAATGTAACTGAAAAAATGGTGTTCAACATAACTGAAAGGTAGCTGCAGATTCTGTAGTTTGTTTTGCTTAGATTATAAACTCTCTGAGGCAGAGGGCTACTGTTTTATTCTTTATAAAACACCTGGCATATGTGTTGTGTCCAGTTATGATTCCCATGCTCCATTGTCATTTCAGAATAAAATATCATCTAAATAATGTAGCTGTTCAGAATTTGTCAATAAAAAAAGAAGTTAGTAAAACTTTTTTCCTCCTTTATGTGATAATATGTATGTTCTTTGCAATTCAGAAATGAGAATTTTATAGGGAGTATCATTACATATTTAATTGTATGGATTAATTTCTGTGTTGAAGGTGAAAAGCCAAAAACATTCTGATTTTTCTTTAATTTCAAAGTCTTACTACGGCAGAAGATAACTATCTTCTTACAATGTTAAAATGGGAAATATTTTTATGTAATATATTCAAGTTGATTCCCAAAAGAAAATTTGCCATTCCAGAGATATTTTCAGTATGTATTGTCTTTCATAAAATTATGAAATATGTAAATTCCAGATAGATGTTTGACCTGAACATAGATCTGCTGCATGCATCAAGATTTGTTCATTGTAGACTAATTGAGGAACAATTAACTGGTGCTCAAGGCTTTAATTTCTTTTTGTTGTTGTTTAAATTCAGCTATTTCTTTATATGGCATAATACATGAGGAAATGATCATTGCTTCTTAACTTTTTGTGCAAATAAGTTACAAAATTAATTGCTGATTTCATTGAAATCAAGGAGATGTCAGTGTTTCAATTACAAACCTTTATTTTTCGAGGTTTATAAATCAGTTATAAAAGTTGCCTCCAAACACAAGAAATAAACTAATTAGCAGATATTGTCTTAGCTGACAAGCATGTTTGTTTACATCTTTAATGATCTCAGGAGTCTTCATCATGTAACATTTTCTCAGTACTTTGAGATCCTTGAAGAATGGACTCAATAAACTGCAAAGTATTATTAATATTCTCTTCAATTCATTCACATTAACAATACGTATGCCATGAGGGCTATTTCAGACAATCGTGTGTGCTGGAGCCCACAACGTATCTGTTAGGAAATGTCTCATGGAAATTATTAAAGATTCAGTTGAGATCTGGTGAGCACTTACTTTGACAAGCAGAAGAACTGGCATGCATCTCTTTAAGGAGAAACATGAACATCTGCCTCCTTGGAGGACATAAGAATGGGAAGGAAGGGTTTCTGTTGTATGTACCATAAATTTGGAAAGCCTGGTTAGAAACATATTCATATAAAGATATCTATCTATCTTTGTAGATAGGTAACTTTATAGATACCTAGGAGACAGGTATATACATACATACACACGCAGATAGAAACAACACATGCGTATGTAAATAGTGTCCATCATTCAGTCTTGGATTCAAACCACTTAAGGAGGTGCCAGTTTCATATCACAATTAAGCTGCAGAACAGGATTGTTTACTCCGTTTTTCCTCTCCTGTGCCTCCAACTGTGTTCCTAGGCATAGTGTTAGCCTTTGTCTGAGTCTGATATGATCATTCTTGCTGTGGTATGAGCTGGTTCGAGGAGCTAAAGATGGCAAGAAACATTTTTGGGAGGGCAGATTTCATTTTCTACACATTTAGCTTACCTGAATGAGCCCATTGTGGGGCCAAACAAGTACTGGAGCAGTCAGATGAACAGGAGAGGTGTGAAAGTAGATTAGGTTAGTTCTAACATCAGATTTTGCTGTGGGTTGGGAGTACTCTCTCTGTATTTGCTGGTGGGAGCCAGACCCTTCCAAAAAGTAGGCAGATCTCTGGCTGGTTGCAAGGCTCCTTCTTCATTGACTACAGTGGAAGAATAAGGGGAAAACACTTTTTTAACACAGCCTTCTCCATTTAGTGACTAAAGTTGGATTGTTTTAATCTAGGATAAACCAAATCTTGGTTAAATAAAAAGAATGTATTTTCTCTGTTTTTTTAGCATTTAAATTAGTGAGGAATATGGCCGTTTCTCCTGGGTTTAAATCCAAAAATAACATTTTAGATATTCATCAAATTTTCTTTGAAAACTATTTAAACATCTGAATAAAAGGAAGAAGATGTATTGTATTTAGAGCTCCTTGGAGAAAATCCAAGTTTTAATTGCACTTCACTTTCATTTCAGTAAGAATGAATTTGAATGAAAGTGTCTCTATCCTGTGGTGCTCTTTCATTCCCTATCTCAGTTCCTGTGAAAACAGTGCACTGGTGCAGCCAAAGTCAGCCAGGCACCCTCCTGCTGTTGATTTAGACATCTCTTTTAGCTCCTAGCTGATTTTCTCTCGTTTTGAGAATAAATTAAAAGCATGTTTGAAAGTAACAATGTCAATTTTCCTAATTATCTGAGATGGTGGTGATTATAAATACCATACTACGTATTAAACAAATATATTCGAGAAAGTTCAGTGGATGATATCCAGACAAATTGACTTTTTACAGGGTATCAAATGGTCCCCTCTGAGATTTTAAGGCCACATAATACGTGCACACTGGATGCAACAGTGGTGTTCTGGGTGTGTTGGACCTACTGTTTGTGTACATGCACGGAAAAATGACCTTTTTTCCTAAGAACATGCTGAACATGTTCTCTGGGGCGCCTTTGTGCATCAACTAGCTTTCCAATATATCCAGATGGCACAACAGCCAAAAAAAACCAAAAAACACACCAACAAATCCTGTGCTTTTTGCTTTCAGAAATCATGAGTTGAAAGATAAGACAGTTCTGGAGAAAGCCAGACCTGTTTATCTTTTATATGGCTAATGAGAGAACTCTTTCTCTACTTTACATCTAACCACACTTGCTAAGGTCTATGGCAGCGCACTTAAAACAGTTTCCATGTGAAAGCTGATGGCTGAGTTTATCTTAATTTATGCAACACTTGTTGCTGAGCTCTACATCTGTTTTGATATAGTGTCAGGAGTTCTTCATCAGCTGAGTAAGGAGTCCTTGATGTTTTTGCTGCTATTCTTTTATTTCCAGGCCTGTTGCTACCAGATTTCCTCTTCCCTCCTACAAAGTATAGCAGATTTTCTACTATTTTCAATGACTTCTGACATATGAGGTTTCTTGAAATACAGCTGATATTTGTATGTGCAGATAATATTCTCCATAATATCTGCCATTTTTTTAGTTCCAAACTAACCATACATTAGAACTTTCTCTGGTGAGACAGTCATGTTTGGGGAATATTCATGGGATGCTGCATATTTAAGACATTTTTACTTTACTTACTTGTTTGGTTTTTTTACTTTTACTTACTGTTTAAGACATTGGGGACAGAGTGTTCAACCATTACATAACCCTAGCGAAGCTAATGATTATGTTCATGAAAGTAAGAAGGGAAAGACTGGACTGTAAGTTGGATTACTGTAATGATGAGCCTGGTTTTTTAGTACATATAAGTCACTAAAACCTTGGCCTAGATTTAAAAAGACATCAGGAACTGTGGGAAGAATCTCTGGAGTCAGAGTCTGTGTACTTTGTTATACTGGATCCTAAATGTATGTGAAAACTGCAAAGCGGGGGAAAATTCGACATATCTGTATCTGTCATTTTATCTTCTACAAAGAAAAGAAAGAAGGATTTATATCTTATAGAGTGAGATTCTCTTTTCTGAAATTAGTTCATAGCCCCAATTATACTGCATTTGAATTTCACACACTTAAGGCACTTTAAATTTTAAAATCAAATAAAGAACCTGATGAAAAATTACATACTGAAAACTTTTGGCTTTTAATCTTTTTTGTCTCACTGATAAAATCATAAACAATATATTCTATGCCATCTGGAGCATCAAATATGGCCATGGCACAAGTTCTTTCTAGCAGGTACCTCAAACACAAAGGATCACATTTCCCTGAATCTGGCCATAGCTGACTCCACATTTCTCAGTAAATTGAATGGCCTTTAAGAAAGTATAAGAAAAAGATTTTTAACCCATGTAACATCTAATATTTTCATCACCTGTAAGTGAAGGAAATGAATCTTTTGGCAAAACCTTAATGTAAGACTACAAAGCTGTAGGCAACAGTTCTTTTATAAGCTGTCAATATATTGTTCAGTTCATCTACATGCAGAGCTGGGGTGGGGGTATGGAAGAAGAATACGCACAGGCTAATTGGATTTTCCATTTTGCATTACTTCATTGTTGAATATGTGGAGGCTTAAAAGATTCAGGGTAATAAAAGTAGCATAATGTTAGATGTATATTATTACTTCTGTCTTGTCAATGACTTATTTCCAGAGTTCATGTCATTTATTTTTCAGACGTGAGAATGACCCATCATCTATCAAAATATTAAACTGACTCTCACGCTACAATATCAAATGGCAAAACTGGAGGTGTCCTTAAAGATTTTTTTCCATTTTAAAAATTAATACAACAAGATCTAGTTGATTCTCACTCATACATGGCTTTGCTCCTGTGATATGTTGTCAGAACAACAGGATGGTGATGGTATATAGAAAGTTTTTAAAGTTGCCTGTTTTGTTGAACCCCGTAGCGGCTGAACATTAACAGTAGTTAGGACTTGGGATTCTGTTGTCAGGACACTGGTTTGCCTTATTTTGCTCTGTAAATGACTACAAGTTGTTAAGATGCATAGCACATGCAGAAAAAGTACTAAATATAAAGAAGAAAAATAGACTAGATTTAAGGCAAAGAATCTTATCCAGCAGTGAAAAATGGATGGAAACATGTGAATATGAGAATGGAGCCACTTATTCTGGGCAGTAGTTACAGTAGGGCGAAGAAATTGTTTTTGCCTCTAGCTTTGTCTCACCAAATGTTAGACCTGGAGTCTAGAAACAGACTTGCAGTATTTTCTGCAGCTTTCTGTGTCTTTTCTCCCTATTTTCTTTTTTCCTCTTTGAAGGAGAGTTGTTTACTAGCAGTATAATCATAGCTTTGTTTTACTGTGGCAAGGCTGTCAAGTAACACACCAGCAAGAGTCCAGAAAAATCCCCCAAAGGCCACCCAGAGCATTCGTGCAAGTAATCAACAGTGATAAATTTAGCATGAAACATTTGGCCATGTAAGCTGCAGACTGAGAACAATGGATTTCTCTAGCTATGATAGTAGGGACTAGCTGCCCCCCTACCCACTAATTATCTGTGAAAGTGAGGGTTGGGGGTTGCTAGCAGGATTAATTACTTTGCAACTGCTGAAAATTATGGTGATTTTGAGAAAGTAGCAGTCAAAGAAAATGTGTGTACATGTTTGTTTGCCAAAAATTGCATAGCTAATACTTGGCCATGTTTTAAAGTTTTGAGCAAAATGTGTCCTACCATTTCAGTATTGCTTGAATGCTGAACAAGCTGAACTAGCAACATGAACACTATGGCAGCCTGAGGTAGTAAAAGCCTTCAGGAGACACTTGAAGATGTCAGAGTATCTGTTGTTTTCCCCACTGATTTTGTGCACTTGGGACAGACAGAGGCCATGACATTAAGCTGTTGTGTTGTCTGTGCAGATGACTACTGAGTCTTCCACCATTTCCCAAAGGTATGCTAACACAGGAAACAGAGCCAAGGGGAAACGAACAGTGAAAATAATGTGGAGATTTCCTTCTCAGTGCAGGCTTTCTATGAGAGGTGATAATATGGGCCCACATTCTGTTCTTATATGTGCTGGAAATTTTTTGAGATCATGGGAAGAATAGAAATGGTATTAATGGTCTCATTGATTATAAATTTTACTCTATCAGTTTAAGTAAAAGCATAGTCATCCCACTTACTGTCTAGAATATGCAGCTTCTCCAGAAGATATCTAGCTTTACTGTTTCAGGAAAAGAGAAATATTGAAACAAACTGAGAATTGTTCAGGTCTGTATGGGCCTGCTCTTCAGTGGAGGCTGCTAGCCTATAGGTCCCTCCAGTCAGATGGCAGTATCCAGGTTTTTCTCCTCGATGTGTATCATTGCACAATTATTCTAACTGCTTTTGGGAAAGATTTGTGCAAAGGATACTCAGTCCTTTGTTTTATAGATAGTTGTTACTACAAAATGAACATAGCCTCAGATACTTAATAAAAGTGTATTTTAAAAAACAATGAAACTTGAAGAAGGCAAGAAGACTGCAAATATTCATAGCTCCCTTAGCGATGGTCTTGAAAAAACTCAACAGTATATCTTTATATTACACTGTACAAACTTTGAGGCAGACATCTCCATCACATGTAGACCCCAGTATATTAGACAGCACACTGAATTCTGCATTAATGACTTTCAAATAGTCCTCACAACTCATCATATTGCTTGAGCTGTGGGAACAGTTTTCTGTGAGGCTTACTGCCAAATCTTTCGCTTTTGTTATTCTCTTATGAAACTGTGGCAATTTAGTACAAGCCTGTACTAAAAGCTCACATTTTATATACTGAAGAAGTGCAAAAATCAATGCATGAGCAGGCAGAGAAATACTAAAATGCTTGTAGTCTGAACGGGGGCTACCTGCAAACCCATTTCATCAGTCTGGCTAAGTAGGCCAAAGTCAGGAAGATTACCTGATCCATCTAAACTTCTTGATGATGAAAATCTCACAAAAACAAAGGATTTCTGAAACTTCATGATTTCAGTCATTCGGAAAATACCGTGAGAAGCACTTCTTTCATACTGCATTTTTTGCAAAGAGCAAATACGTTCTGCAGACAACTCAGAAAATGAGAACACTGAAAAACTCTCAAAAAAGTAAACATTTTAAAATCGGTAATGTTTTTGGCTTGCATCTAATGACAGAAATGAAGTAATTCTATTCCTGCTTTTGACACAGCTGACTGATCCCTGCTGAGAATGAGTGTTCACACTTGCTTGCTTCAATAAGACATGAAAAGGGACCAAATTCCAGCCAGGTGCAAATAGGTGTAATTCTACTGAGATTGAGGGAATTTTACCCCAGAGATTTTTAGAGGCTTTCACAAATGCAAATTAAGTGACCTTTCTGGTTCCACTTTACAAATCTTTTGTAATGAAAACAGAACTGGTATGAAACTTCATTATTGTGGCAAAGTATTTCATACTGTGACAATCCAGCTTCCTTCAGACAGGATAAATGCAAGACGTTGTCCTAATCGAATGGCAAAAATGCCTGTTCCTGAGGGGGTTTCAACCCTGAGTTTCTTGACTGTGGGACGTTTCCTGATCTGCTTACCTCCCAAGAGGTCCTTAGCTTGTCAATACAAGTGCTTTGGCATCCTGTCATTTTCCCAACAGACATTCAGTCTTTTGTATTCCAACTTTCCATATATGCTGGAGTGTTTAAAGAAAGATTTTTCAGAAGACGTGTTCCACTGGATAAATAAATACAACAATGACCACACTCAAAGGGTACTTCACTTCCAGAGGAATTACTGGTTCTGACTGTGTTGTCCACGGTGTAGGGAAATCTTGGAAACCTCAACTATCCCAGAAAACAGATTCAATCATTTAACTGCCCAGGCTTCTAATGCAGATCCTGGATTGCAGCAGGATAGAGAACCATGAGAAATGTATTCATTCACACATGGTATGCTCCTCTCTTCTCCTCCCATCACCCACCACAAGAACAAATCCTGGAAACTAACTTCTTGTCCCTTTTCACAGGCATCAGAATATGAAATATTTCTTCAAATGATTCACAATTCAGATCAACAAACTATTAGCTAAAACAGTCTCCTCAAACTGAAACTAAGCTTTAAACTGGAAAAAAAGTTCCCAAATTGCATTTCCTTGAAATTTTGTTGTCGTTTGTGTGTCTCCACATGCATTTAATGGTAGTGACTCAAAAATATTAGTAGTTTAATGATATTAAAAGGGCCGAATAGCTAATGCATCCAGAGTCATTGTTACATTTTTACTTTTCAAAGCAAGATTCAAGCTAGATTCCAAAGATAAAGAGCCAGAACACTTATGAAAAATTACTTATTGCATTGTGTCCCAAAATAAAGCAGTACATACTTCATGCCTCCTGACAGAAATGCATCCTGTAAATTTCTCAGACTAGATTTTTACGTCTACCTTTAAGTCAAAGAAGCACCTGAGCTACTATTTGCTGATCAAAACCAGAGGAAAGCTCTGTTTGCAGTTCAGCCACCTCTAATCAGTGGAAGTTTAAAGGGCTTTTGAAAGACTGCACGAAGTGCGTGTGGCTAAGACAGAGCACTTGTCAACTCCAGGGAATAATCCAACAGTTGCAAGCCGGAGTCAATCTGTTCCTTACATGATGGCACAGATACAGCCGCAAAGCAATGCCCATTCAATTTACTGAGACATGTGGAGTCAGCTATGACCAGATTCAGGGAAATGTGATCCTTTGTGTTTGAGGTACCTGCTAGAAAGAACTTGTGCCATGGCCATATTTAATGCTCCAGATGGCATAGTTTCTCATGAAATGGTGTTGCTGCAAGCCTTTCACATTCATCCTGCAACACATTGCTAGCTATACATCTCCTGCAGTAGTTTTCTTCAGACAGAAAATGGAAGTTTTTAAATGATGCGAAACTATTAACAAAGCAATTGTAGATGACTATTTCCTATGCTTAATTACATACAAAAATAACATTATCAAGAACAGATTGCACAGACAGAAACTCCAGCTTTCAGGATTTCCGGAGCCCATGTTGCTGTCCAGCTTTAATGCTGTATACTATATATATATATATCAGGCATATGCATTTTGATGTAGTGTAATATTTTTACCACTGGACCCCAGCCACTCTTAGTGCAGTTAACGTGAATAGCTGTTCAGTGCTTTGTTCTATCCTCGTGGCTGTTGATGTGTCCAGACCTCACTCTGAAGATAAAATTAGTAATTCTCCTATGGGCTTTTCTATGATGCAGATCACCTGGCAAACGAAATTTCAGACCAAATGATCATAGTTTGTCAGAGTTAAATGGTATTTGAAAACGGGGTGTTAAAATGGGAAACATCCACACACTTAATAATAGGAGGCGCTACTGTTCCCACGTGTGTTAAAAATTCTGCCTTTGAAATGTATTTAAAGTGACTTCAACTATAAGTGGCTGTTTTGCCCATTCCAGTACAGGTGATCAGGGGTAGCCAAAGAGCAGTGGTGTGTAAGGATTTCAAAGAGCTAATATCTAGGCATTGCTCTGAATCAAACTTAAAACACGCACATATAAAAACATCTACCAGCTAATTCCTAGAGTACTTGATGAGATAAAAATGCATGTTTTCAAATGACTTATGGCTGGGAAAGTGGCAGTAGAACAGAAGCAGTGATCACATCTTTAAGAAGATATAGACAGACAGATCTTTTGCTGTGAATGCTCATTCAGTGTCATCAAAATGCAAAGATATCTACTGTGACTGTAGCATAATGAAGATGGTCTAAGCATTACCAGTAGTATTTACAGATGTGTAAAATGCCAACTATGAAGAGAAAATGCACATTTCTTACAAAGTTATATAAATCAATGGGGAGCTTTATTGCTATGAAGTTAGCCTGTCTGTGCCTAGTCAGAGGAGGAGGTTAATCCCCCAAATCCAGGGAGGCTGTAGTTTAAAAATCAGTCTTCCGAAGTCTTGCTGTTAATGGCACAGCCTAGGCAGAGCACTTAGTTCTCCTGGCTCTTTGTCTGTAATAATTCACCTCCAGAGCAATATTATAGATCAGTCACTCTGAATCAATAATATTTGCATGCACTTCTCTGTAGTTCATGCTAAGAAGGGTAAGCCAGAGCTAATCAAGCTAAAACATCATTTGTACACTTGGCAGCTCCCTGCTAACTTTGAACAGTCCAGTACATTAAAGCATAAGGATCAAAAGATCTAGAATAGAAATAGTGAGGACAGCTGATTTTTAAATGGAATGACTATCAAAGTCAAGTGCCTCATGAAAGCATATGGGTTTCTACAAAGCTAAATGAGAGAACTTGCTAATACCCAAATGCAGGCAATAAATTACCCACAATCAGCCGATAGTTCTCAGGTCTCTGGCTAACAATATCTGAACACCTCCCATGTATTTAAAAAACAAAATAATTCTTTTTCAGAACCTGTAGGAAGAACAGCTTGGTGGATATCTATTATCTGTTTGATCACAAGTGAGAGCAAAGATCAGCCTCTATGCTAATCAGCATTTCCTAGTCTGTGAAGAGATTATTTTTCAGACCAGCCTGATTTATTGCATTTAAGATCTTCACATCAGGATACCAGATACCTATGGCAGGCTGCAGCTATGTTTTGTTCCCCTTTATAAAAAGTGGTGGCATCAACAGTGCTTTGAACAAGGATCTCATTAATGAAGTAAAATGCATATGCAATTATATAGGCCCTAGATCTGGGGGAAGAGGAGGTACATTAATTGTGTCTGCATTTGTACATGGTACACTTACATGTAAAGAGCCTCACCTTCTTATCACCTGCAGATATTTAGAACCTATTTATGTATAAACTGTTTAAACCTTCTGAACCTAATCTATCTGTAGAGAACTCACAACTTTATGTCTGTACTCCAGATCTGTCTCATTCTGCTCAAAATACAATTGGTCTGTCTTCCTAGCATGGCCTTGTGATTGTCTGGCCATCAGCTTGAGCTGAACAGGACTACAACAGAGTTTTTAATCTTTCTCTCCAAGCTGACTCCCTGTCACGTCCTTTAACCACTATAGACAACACTGCAATCCCGCTTGTTGCTTAGGCCAGTAACTGGAGTATCGTACTTGTCTTGTAACACTTTCTGGGTCCTCACTGTTGCGTTATATTTAAATCACAGAATCATAGAATCATTTAGGTTGGAAAGGACCTTTAAGATCATCGAGTGCAACAGTCCTGCAAGGTCGTTTGTTTTTCTTTTACATATAAAAAAAAAATCTTAGATATAGCCCCTCCCATCCTGCCCACGCAGCTAAAATGCTCGTGCAGAGACTCATCATCTCACATCTTGATTACTACAACATCCTTTTTGCTGGCATTGCCAATGCATTTTTTTCTGTCCATATCCGTCTAGAACATTGCTGCCAAGACTATTTTCCTAGCTTGTTGCTTTAGCAGTGTCCTTGCAGGACAAATGCAGGCAGTGGAGTTTAATTTGGGCAGCACAGAATTCTCTTATATCTCATTTACACCAAGTAACTGAAGGTACCCTGTTTTATTTAGCACTACTTGACTAGTTTCCTGCTCCTAACACAGCTAGGACAGCTTGCATTCACTTCCTGCACCTCTTGCTTTCTTCTACAGGCTGGTTTTTTGGTTGTTCACCCCTTGTGCTTTTCTCTGTTCTTTTTATACACAAGCAACATGGTCAAAGGGATTTCACAGAGCTGCTTCATTGTTCTGCACAAATATTTAAATTTACATCAGCTGTACAAAAATAATGTCATGTTGTTAGTGTATGATGCTGCCACTGATCATACTGACAAATACTGCTTCCTGAGCATCTCCCTTCCCTCTGCCTGAGAGCACCCCAGCTTTTTCCTTAAACACAGATTGTGTGCTCCTTGGGGTAAGGACTATCTCTGAGACTTAGTTAATGGAGTAGAGAACCCATCTGTGACTACTAACTATGACAAAAAATATATGACATACTGGTACATATGTTCCTATTTTGGTGTTCTGCGGCTCTGGATATGCAAAATATGCAATCTATCATCACATGTATGCCAAGTGTTAGGTTTATGCCCCATCCAAACCCACCTGCTTCTGTAGCATTTATAGAATTATGCTTCAGCATTTACACACATGAAAAACTGAACATTTTAAACATGTCTGCTTAAAGGATTGTGCTTACAACTCCTGGATACAATATCCATGATTAATGAAGTGTGTGTATGGACAGGTGGCGAGAAATTTGGAGGGAGAAGAAAACCTTTGTCTATTAGTACATATAATAGTTCTCTATTTTATGATTTTCAATATTAGCTACAGTAATAGCAATGATTATGAATCTCAAGAAAACATTTTTTTCATTAGGGAGAGGAGAAAAGAGAGACAGAAAACTTAGATCTTTTGCCAGCTTTCACTACAATCTTCAACTAATCTGATCTGGGGAAAATTCCAAAATTAATACTGTCAAACTGAGCAGCAGATGTTGAAAAAGAATCAGGCACTGCAAGAAAATTGATGTGCCAATGAAAATTAGACAGGCAGGAAATTTTCACTAAATAAAGCACAGCAGGTTACAGGGGCACAAAAAAATTAGCTTAGATCATCTAGCCAGTTCATTTTTGTGTAACCATATTAATGGGGTTTTTCTTTTTTTACTTGTTATATGTGTATTTGTGTAGTAAAAAGAATTCTTCTGTATGCTATTTTAATCTTCTGCAAAACATCTTCTCTCTGTTCACTGGTGTCTCAGCCAGACTGGCTTCACCTTACATGTGAGACTTTCTACACTGTCTTCTAACTTGTCGTCATTCACTTTGCTTCAGGACCAATTGTTTGCTTTTATATCTCGATGTAGACAAAGAGGCTTCAGTTGATGTTTTGCAAGAACGTGAAATAAATCTACATGCATCAGAGCAATGGGTTTCCACTTCCAGAGGTTACGCCAAGGAATAGCTGAATTGAGAAGCAGATGTTTTTGCAGGGGGGCTGCAGCATGAGTCTGTGAGTGGTTATGCACCACGTAGGTACTTTTAGGGTATAGAGTTTATGCTATATCTATATTGTTCAGACAAGAACACAAATACTGGAATGGTGTCTGCAGATTGAGACTCTTTTGCCAGCTACAGCTGCCGGGCCTCTCATTTAAGCTGTTAAAACAAATGTGATTAGGTCAAACATTTTTGAGCCAAAAGCTTCACAAACATAATAGTTTGAAAACCAAAAAAAGACTAATCTTCTGTGTCTTCTAACTTATCTGATGTTTTCTCTCAGATAGCAGATGCTGCTTTAAGTTGCACACAGCATTATTATTTTTGTTTCCTTGGTTTGACTCATTTCTTTTGGAAACAGATCTCAGCTTGTTTTTGGCAAGCAGAATTCTGGCCTGACTGTGGATTTTTCTCTCGCTCTCACTCACTCATGCATACTTGCTTCCTTTGCTGTTTTTCCAGATTTTCAGCTGTTACACCCTTTGCCATACTTGCTACAAGCACCGGGGGCTCGTGTATTATCATCAGGCAGTACCTGTGGACTAGCTGTGACCTGGTACCAATGTACTGGCTGGTAACATATTAACAAATAAAGGCATGTTAAGAGATTATTTTCTTTTCAGGGATGTGAAAAATAAGTGAAAAAAGAAAAAAATCATCCTGTTTGTGTGTGTGCGCACGGGCTTGTGTGTGTTAGAACTGCGAGAGGACGACTGGAACTCTGGTTAATGTCACAGGCAAACCTTTCAGCTGCGATGGATGAGGGTAGGTAAGCAGCAGACTAACTATTGCACTGGCAAGTTTCTGAGCTTTTCTGTCCTGGTTTAACTGATCTCTTTTTTTTCTTGGGATATGTATGAATGTGGGTTACAGTGGTGCAGATTTTGGTATGCCTTGCCAGAGATGGAGACAGGAATCCACACAGAATTGTGTAGAGTCTTCCCTTGGAAGCAGCACAATGGAAGATTTCATCAGTGAGATGCAAGCAGGGACTGTGCCACTGGACCAGTAATTGCTTATCGGTGCAAGGGCACAGGGAGGTTTTCCTGGATACTCTGTCTTAAGTACTTTATATATGTATTGTGCCAATAGCATCCCACCGTTTCTGTTATCTGATAATTATCCAGAAGTTTCTCTTCAGTGCCAGAAATTATTCCTCCACAGATTTAGCTACATGGCATTCTCTTCCTCCCAAGCCCATCACTCCATTCCATACAATTTAGGACAACTCTTAGACAAAACCAAACATGAAAAGAAAGTAGAAATTGCTAAAGAGAAGATAATCCCTGTGTTTAGAGTCAAAGGACTCCATAGGAGTAAGGAACAAGTAAGAACCAAATCCAGGTATCGCTGGGATTCAGAGAAAGGTGCACCAGATTTCTTACCAATTATTGTCCCTCCCTGTGGCTCTGGGTAGCAAAGGCAAACATAGCAGGTGTAATTACAAAGCTGATACAACTCAACGGGTCTCAAAAAAAAAAAAAAAAAAAAAAAAA
>Ga0065711_1031765_pt1 | contig 28797 bp, 15 predicted proteins | sample Hoacrofraction12_FD_59098 | JGI IMG/M metagenome (GOLD analysis project Ga0065711, IMG submission 59098) | Hoatzin crop microbial communities from Cojedes, Venezuela - Epithelial fraction 12 v2 (version 2) | ecosystem: Host-associated > Birds > Digestive system > Esophagus > Crop | place... | reverse complement strand
GGGCAGGGCAGGGCAGGGCAGGGCGGTGTCCGCCGAGGGGCTACCGGGGAGGGCGGGAAAGGTGCTGCCGGCTGGGGTGCGGGGGCCGCCGGCCTCCCCTCGCCCACCCCTCGGCTCCTCGGGCGCCCTTCGCAGCGCCTTCGCTTCACCTGCACCTGCTGCGTTCTCCTGCGGCTTTGGGCGTAAAATCCCCCGGGTTGGGCTTTGGGGTGCGACTTTCTTTCCCCTCCGTTTTTTCCTTTTCCCCCTCAACTTGTAAGTGAACGGGCGTTCTTCTTTTTTTGCTGTGTTCGCTCGAGTTAGTTCCTTTCCCGCAGCGTGCCTTTTTTTCAGCCCGTGTGAGCCGCCCGTTGCCGCTCCGCCTGCTGTGCTTTGCTGTGAGTTTTAGCGGCAGACCCGTCGGCAAAGCCGTGGATCATTACTTTTTCTCAACTCCAGAAGCAGAAATAATTTGAAAGCACTGGATTAACTGGGTGGCTGCCTGAAAACATCGTAGCTGTCCGCTGGAGGCATGCGATCAGATGTTTTCAGGACTTTGCCCTGGAATTGTAAGTCCTCAGAAGCCTCCTTGTTTGATCTGTCAGTAATGTGCTTTGCATACCGGTGGCGTTGTGTGGGTAGTGGTAACCCTGGAGAGCCCGGCTGGCCGGCGCGGGAGAAGGCAGAAACGCTGGCAAAACCAAGGCCGGGGTCCCGCGGTCATGCCCGTGCCAGGGCCGAGGGGCTCTACGGGCCAGGGTGCAGGTTTAGCTGCCCTGTCTTTCTGGCGTGGTGGTGTGTGCGTACTCCTGACAAGGTGCAGTGTAAGCAAAATGAGCAGTTTAGGGTTTCTCCGAGGTAAAATGCTTTCTATTTAAAGTGAAGCCTTTAAACCCTTCAGTCTCTGCCATTGACACAGCTTGGGTCGAAAATAGTTCTTTTCCTGAGGTACTCAAACTGTTTAGGCTGAGTTGAGCTCTTTTTCCGTAGCACCGAGGGTTGTATAAATTCAAATAAAATTAGAAATGTTATTAATGGAAGTTATGCAGAATTCTTAGGTCCTGACAAAGGACAGGCTCAAATGTTGTTGCTTCTGTAACTAAGGTAGGCAGAGCCGTGCCTCCAGTCTCACCCTCTGCAGGGCTGCTGCTCAGTCTGGTTAAGAAAGTTTAGGAATTGTAGGGGTTGTTGACTTTATTTTAACTTTTTTGGAAATTAGAAGATTAGGATATATTTAAGTTGGAGTTGTGCTTGGAGTTTGTTTGCATCTTATCCATCAGCAGTTCATGATATGATTAAAGGATCTTTTATTTGTAAAAAACTTCTTTCTGCAGTGTCTCTTATAGCTCGATATCACTGTAACTCCTTTTCTGTTTTCTGTTTAGACAAGACAGTGGTTAACCCTGTTTTGGCGTTTGAGGGTTTGTTTTTGTTGGGCTTTTTTTTTTTTTAATAAAAGGCTTAATAAATATGCTGCTGCAAAAATCCAGGTTGATATGCTCAAGGACTGTAGCCCATGTTGGATACAAAGGACAATTTGGGTCTAAAAATGGATGGTCAAAGATCCTGAAAGCAGATGGGCTGTTTTGCCAAATAAGGAAACTTGGCACATTCTGCTGTGTATTTTAAGATAGCACAAGTGTAGTGTGCTACTACTTTATTGGCAATATGTTGGCAGCGTGCCTTCCTGAAAGAAGCACTGAATCCTGCTGTGTGGAACCACACAGTGAAGTGAGGGCAGCGAGTTGTGTGGCTGTTCTCTTTAGTAAATTACAAAAGGTTTTCCTGAAGTAATCAAATGTTTAAGCAGCGTCAGATGCACGTGCAAGACGAGGGATGCAATTTTCAGTTCTGCAGCCACGTACTAGGCAAAATATGAGTTGCAGTTACTGTGCAATTTGTGCTAAATTCTTTCCTGCCTCCTGTCTCTAGCTTGCAAGTACCTCAATGGAAGCTCTCTGTGCTCTGGGAGCAGTAGCTGAATGACAAATGGTGGGGTGTTCTGGCTTGTACATGGAATAAAGCAGCAAGCTGGGCTTGGCAGCACTTCCCTGATGGTGCGGGCTGGTTTTGGGGAGCTGGGAGGTAGGAGTGAACGTGTCAGGTTCTTCCAGTGTCGCTGTGCTAGGACGCAAGGCAGGGCAGCCTGCAGCGGGGTCGGTTTGCAACCCGTCTGCCTGGGGGCTTGGGGATTCCCTCAGCTGGGGGGGCCTGGGCAGAGCAGCAGGTGTGGGACCCCAGCAGGGGCCTGGGGAAGGACCCCCGTGCCAGCTACTCCCCCAAAATGCTGTAATCACAGCAGGCCAGTGATGGCAGATGGTTTCCTACACTGAGCCCTTGTTTCTGTACTGAACTGAGCTTGTTGTGGCTTAATAGCTCGCTGCAAAGTGACTCTGCATAGTAGAGTCCTGACATGTTAAATACCGATGTTAAATAATGTTAAATAGTAACCTGACATGTTAAATACCGCCAAATGTGGCTCAGATCTGTTTTATTCTGGTGTGAAATGAACAGCTTCTTATAGCATGCTCAAATATGTTATTGTGAGAACACCACCACACAGAAGAAGATGGAGATGTTCTTGCATGATCACAAGCTCATGTTAACCATCAGAAATAAAACAGAAGGAGAAAGTTCCTTCTCCCCCCCCTCCAATTGCATAGGAATAATTAAAATAACCAGCAATTGAATTATTTCTTCAAATACCTATCATTCACCATTTCTGAACTGTCACAATTTCATCGACAACAAGCAACAAAGTTAGTCAAAACACTCATGTAGGAGTGTTCCCCACTCCTACATGAGGACTGTGGTTAAACACTCAGAGCTGTGTTGGTGGGGAAGGACGATGCTGACACCAAACCTTCGTTACGCTGCATGCCTGCACACGGGGCAGTTGCCGTAATGACCCCAGCCCCAAGCCTGGAGACCCTGCTGCAGAGGGTCTCTGCAGACTGCTCTCTTGGCTGCAGAAGTGTAAGATGCGAAGAAGTGCCACGTGTTGTTGAAATGATGTGCTTGTTTCGGATGCATGTGTAAGACTATGGAGTTTAATGAAGTACCTGCTTTTTTTTTTTTCTTAACCAATGGTGTAAACTCAGATTGTTAAGTATCTTTTAAAACAGCATGACAAGTTAATAACTGTGTGTGGATTTGTCACATGCAGTTGTTACTCTAAACAGTTGTTTTCTCAAACATAACAAAGGGATTGATCTGTCTAATTGAGGATTAACTACCTTGCATCCGAAAACACAGAGTAATGTTTAAAGTCGTCTGTTCTTTCATTTAGAAGGAGAAAACTGTATACCTAACTTAGGCTGTCATTAATTACAGCTCTCTAAATGAGGAGTGTCCCATGTAAATCTCCTCTACTTTCCCTGGAAAAAAGCATCTGGAAGAAGCTGATACAGACCAATGAGTCATTCTTTAAATCATATTACTTTATTGTATGCTAGTGCCTATAGCATCTGTGGCCGATTGACTGTTGTAGATAAGTTTGAAATTGGAAAACTGTTAAAAGAATGAACAGTAGCTTCTGCAAATGCTTGTGTGCTGGGCACTGCATTGCTGTCGCATAAATGTTTAGGTGAAGTTTTAAGCAGCAAGGAGAACACATCAGAGAAGTACTCACTTGTATTTATCAAGTGTCTGGTGTGCGTGTTGTACCGTCTTGAGGTCTGTCTTTGTGAACTCTTCGAATACTATCTTGTTGTATGTTAGCATAACTTTCAGAAGTCAAATCATTTATTTCTTTGTACGGATGATTTGGTTCTTCTGGGTGAGCAATAATTTAAAATAATTTGACATCTCTTCAGAACTATTGAATTCAGATAGTGAAGTCCGGAAATACTTGTTTCCTGTGATGTATTTTTCTTTTTGTTTGGTTTTCTGTTCCTTCTGCCATCCCAAACACAACTATCTAATATCAGCTGTTCACACTTTCCTGTTAAATTTATGGTCCAGTCAGTGCATTTGTTTTTGCCGATGAGTAACATTACTCATCTAAATAATTGTGTTGTCAGTAAGGAGATTATTCACTGGAGCATAATTATCCCCGTGCATAAACGTGTGCAGGGCTGTGACCTTAAATTGTGAGGTCTCTGGGTTGGGAAACTGACCTGTTTTTTTTGCCTACAAAGTGTCACGTATGCTTGAGACACTGTGTACAGCGTTAACTTGGAGCAACTGCTAGAGCAAAGGAGGCAAATGAGCTTTTGTTGCTGAAGAGCTGCTAATTAAGCAGTACTGGCAAAGAAGCAAAAAGTGAAAACTGGCTTCGCTACACTCCTAGTTTGCAGGAGTAACCAATTTCCTCTCCCTTGAGCTTTCTCTAAAGAAAATGTGTGCAGGGCAGCGCAAAAGATGACTCGGGGATGGCAGGAAATCTAACGACAACAACAACAAGGTTAAAACAAGAACAGAAGGTCAGCAGAAGAGCTCAGGCACTTGCTTTGGGGAAGGAGCCGGCAGCGTACTGGATGGATGGGCTTTATTTCATGTCCCATGGGTAGCCCCTGCTCCGACTTGCAGAGGTGGTGAAAGAGCGTTCGTGTTCTGTCACCGGGAGCTTTGCAGGCTGGCTGTCAGCGAAAGGTGTGCTTGAAGCCTGCTCCCTCCTAATCGTGGTGCCTTCTTTCAGCAGGAAAGTTGTCATGGTCTGGTCAGCGCTTGCCTTTACCCTTATGGGTGGTGAAGAGACATAAACTGAAGCAGGCAGTTTCAGAAAAGGCTGTGTGTTATCTCACACAATATGTAGAAAATGCTGGTGTCTTCATCTCTCATTTAGAGAATAGCTGCAACCAAATAGTGCCAGAAATTTATGGTCAAATGATATCTCAAAATTTTAATCAGAGTAGTTGCACAATCAGGAGATCCAGAGGGGAAAGTATGTCTCTGTGTTTGTTACAGGAGGGACTGGGCTGAAGGGATTTTGGCAGTCGGCACAGCTAGGTGTATTACAGGTGCATTTCCCAGCCCTGGACAACACATAATGTGTGGATTCCATCTCAAAAAGCCCTGTGGATTGGAGGCTCCCAGAAGACACAGTGTGTTTTGGTACTGTAGTTAGACCAATATAATAGGAGGTGTAATTTCCACCAGCAACCCAAAACCTCTGTATCTTTTTTTGGCTTGTTTTATTCAAACCCGTTTCTTTTGTTTTATGCTAAGAAGTTTACTTTCATTAATTGCAAGTATAGTAACTTTTGCTGGCAATGAAAACTACTTTGCCTAAACTACTGCGTCTGAAACGATCCCGCAGCAGGCTTGCTGGTGGTTCTGGAGGATGCCGTGTCCTGCAGTCCCACTAAGGACCCGAGGCTTCCTGATCTTACACCATCAAAAAAATACGCCTAAAATTCGTCATTGTTCATGCATTTAGGTGATAATGTTTCTTGAAATTCGCTACGGGCACAAGCTTTATCACTGTGAAATCTCCAAGAAGGACGTTCTGTTCCCCTGGCAGCAGACGTGGGATCATCTCTTGAAACTGCCGACACCGGTCTTGGCACAGGCCGCAGAATTTCAGATATTGTAACCCAGATGAATTACCCTGTACTTGCGCTTTGTTACAACATGCGAACAGAACTGAGTCACTCAGGAAGAGACGTTTGCCGCGGCCAGGTTTTTTCCACATCCTTGCGCGGAGCACCCCTGCCTCGCCGCGAGCGCCGGCAACGCGCGTGGTGCGTGCCGAGGCGCGGTACCCGCCTGCCGGGAGGCCGCCTGCGCGGCTGGGCAGAGGGAGGGCCGGCGTGCTGGGCATGCCTGAGCGCCTAGGCAAGCTCGGCACGGAGAGCGCGCGTCCCCTCCGCCGGCACGCTTCGCTTGCGTCCGGGAAGGCAGCGACGCGCCTGCCTCTCGCAGAGCCCACTCCAAGGTGTCCAGGAAACGTCAGTATCGCTCTGAGGAATATTTTTAGTCATTTCTGTCTCCCACCTTCTTCTAATAGCTGGTGCAAGTTATGCAAACATTTGCACAGCCTGTTGAAGTGCAGGTTCCCAGGCTCTTTTCCTCCTGTGCCCCGTGGATTTTACTGTAGCGTGTTTATGGCGACTGGTTTTGGGGTGTCTAAACGTGCGTAAGGAAGTCTGTAAATCCACAGAGCGTATATGTTAATGAAAGCTTTTCTCTTCGCAGGTTTTGCTGTGGTATATTTTGTCATTATGAGATGTCGTCTACCAGTGCTTCATTTGTGCAAATTAGATTTGATGACTTGCAGTTTTTCGAGAACTGCGGTGGAGGAAGTTTCGGGAGTGTCTACCGAGCCCGATGGATTTCTCAGGACAAGGAGGTGGCTGTAAAGAAGCTGCTCAAAATAGAAAAAGAGGTAAGAGTTTACTTTTAATTCACTTTGCTGTGGAAACGAGGACAGAAATTCTTTTCTAGTGTCTTCCATCGTCTAGGTAATAGAGGTAAACTACCTTGGGCTTCTTGTTTGTTTAATTACAAAAGGCCATAGCTGGATGATGTTATAATACAGACGTACTGAGGGGGCCCCAGCCAAGGGTGTCTCTGATTTAAAGCATTATTATTTTACTGTTTCTTTACTGTCCTCCCCTACTTTTCTTGTTTACCAACTCCTCTCTGCCCTGACCCTGAGGAGGAGGTAAGCTGGCTGCACCAGTGGAGCTAGTAATTTCGCTTTGATACCACTGGGCATGTTGCTAGATAGGAAGAGGTAGTGTTCACTCTTTGCCTGCTTCTGTTTTCTTCTCTGTACATCTGGTCTCTTAAGTGCTGTGGTTTGCGTCTGTATGTTCTCAATAGGCTTAGTGTGTGTTGCTCGGCGTTGTCTCTTCGCTGCCTGCTGGAGGTTTTGATCCTGAGCTCCACTAGCTCAGAGTTAGCCATAGCTGCACTTCAGCTTGGTCTCATCTTGCAGCGAGGTTTAAGCCTAACCGTTCTACCAGTCACCTTCCCTCGTGGCGTCCTGTGCACTTGGAAAGGCGGACAGGTCCTTGGCAATCAAAAAGCAGAATTAACTTACTGCACCTTTACTGACTACAGCTGGTTTCAGTTTTTGCTTAAAAGAGATTTTTAGGTTTACCTAAGCTTTGTACAGTCCCAGCAGAGACACAGTGTATGTGGTCATTGCAGCACTCCAGTCTGCCTGCTGGTCACCACCGCTGATGCAGCAGGGAGGACACGTCGGTGTAGTGATGGACAGCACAGTTACTGGACCTCTGCTCCAGCATGACTATATCTAACTTGTGTACAATATTGTCAAAGTATTTTAGGGAGACAGTTGTAAACTGGAGGACAGCAGAGCAGTGCTAGGGATAATATGCTTAGTAGTCAGACACCAGGGTTCATCCACTGTTGCAGCAGCCAAGTTAGCGTGATTATGTCATGCTTAGTGGTGTGATAAGCATGTTTGATCATGATGAAGCAAGTTGCTGTCTAAAATAATGTGGAAGGATCTCATGATTTTTCAGGATGGTAGGAGATGTACACCTTCTGTCCACTGTCAGTTTGTACTGTTCTTTTTATTTCTTCTATTTGCTAATCTCAGAAGATATACAAAGACAAGTAAAATCGGTGCTATGCAGTATCAGTAATGTGCTCCTTAAAAATCAGCTGGCTGGCAGATCTCAGTAGTAGTCAGTGAAGTATCTTTGTTGAATAGGTGTGTTTCTGGTGGGATTACACAGGAGTCTGTGCTAGACCTGTTGCTAGGTACTTCAAGCATTTTTGAAAGAAAATTTAGAAATTATATTACTATGTCTTGTCATGGGATAAACCTTAGTGGAATGGGAAATAATGGAAAACAGAGGACAGTCATATATATTGCTTGACAGAGTTGGACCATTCAACAAAAATATTTTTTTTTAAAACAGCCAAATACAGTATTCAGCTTGTAATGAGGAACACAGGTTGCACGCTAGGAAAAGGAAACCATATGATGGAAAGAATTTAGTATAATTTAAGGATTTATTTAGAAATTAATGAAGACTTGCAACTCGTTAAGCGTTTATATCGTGGTGCTGTTAGGTAAATTAGGTTAATGCCCTGCATATTCAAATGAGAATCAAGTCATTTGTAAGAAAGAGGCATCCTTTGTCTTGATACTTGATACTGGGGAAATTGGTGTTAGGCAGTAGGTGCAGGCCTGGTTCTGTTGTGTTTGAAAGAATGTAAACGACTGGAGGGGCAGCCTAAGGGGGACTGCAAAACACTCAAGGAGTGCAAAATAGGGGGGCTGTGGGGGGGTGTGCGTTGGAAGGGAGTGATGGACATCATCCATCAGGATGAGTTGACAGAAGGGGAGCAAGTGCCTTCCAGCACAAAACTGTTTATTTTCCTTCAGACTGGTCATCATTTGTAGCTTTAACTAACAAGATAGGTTATAGCTGGGAGCAGCTTGGTGTGGGCACCTTTTTTTTGAAGTTTTCTGGGGAGGCAGCAGAGAGGCAAGTGGTGATACCTTGGAGAAGTCTAGCAAGTTTTGCCAGAACTTGTCTGTCAAAAACCCTAGAGAATTAAAAAATAAGATAAGAGCTTGTTTACAAAAATTACATTTTCATATGGAGAAAATGCTGGCCGTGTTTAATCTAGTGCAAAAAGTTTTACCAAGAGCTAATGGTTGCAATCTGAAGCCAGACAAATTAGAATGGGAAATAAAGCACAAATTATAAGGAGTGAGGATGAGTAACGCCTGGAACAGACTACAAAGGGAAGGAGCGAAGATGGAGAATCCTTTCCATCTCGTCATGTCTTCACATTGAGATGTCTTTTTGGACAGTTGTTTTTGTCAAGTTGTTGAGCTCAACACAAGAGCAGCTTTCTGAAGTATCGTGGCCTGTGATGTACAGGAGGCCAACCTTGGTGGCCTAAAGATCTCCTCTGACCGTAAGGGCTGTCAGTCTCTTTACATACATAGTATGCAGTATGTTTATCTGTAGCGATGACAATAATGAACGTCTGTGACTGAACTGTGCTGAAAGTCATGGCGGATCAATGGCTTTTCTGATAGCAATAGAAAAATAACTCGCCATAGCTGTAATGTATGTGTGTTTAGTAGAGATTTGGATTGTTTGCATTTAGCCCAGAGAACTAATTGTTACCCTTTCTGGTTTATTTGAAAGGAAATGTCCTTTTAACTTCATGACTGATTGTCTTGTATTTCTGTTAACTGCTGCCAATAATCCATAACAACTGATTAAACAGAAAACAGAGGAGAGTTTGGGAGAAGCTTGCTCAGAGGAATTTCATGCTACCCAAGTCCAAGGACACAAACCAAGTCAATAGAGCTGTGGTATCATTCTGCAAATATCTTGTATCTGTATTTCACTTTATTAAACAAGCCAATCAAAACGAGCAGATCTTGAAAGCTTTATATTAGCCAAGTGGCTAACAAGTTCTAACATGTGAAACAAGGCAATTTTTGTTCCAGTATATAGCAGCATATCATACTAAAATATGTGCTCAGAAAAACTTACAGATATTTGGAAGGGTGTTGCTCAGGCAGATTTCTTCAAAACTCTTTAAAATGTGAGAAATGGGAAGACCTCTGGAAGGCATTAACTTTTTACAGACAAGCAGTAAAATGCGACTGTACGGGAAGAGCTGTATGTTTATGTGAGTAGAATACAGCTAAATAGGTGTGCTGAGAAAAATAAATGTGCTGCAAGGCCTTGATTAGAGTATCAGATCTGAAACTCTGGACCAGACTTCTGCTGAGTAAGTAAACCATAGGAGTGTGTCATGAGTGATTAAATAACAGCAAAACCAAAATTAAATTATTGTTTTACTGTCTAGTCCAAGCACTTCAGCAGTTTTAGGTTTTAAGCAAGGAACAGGAATTCCTTGTGAATTGTTTTATGGAAAATCAATCTATCAGTGTGATGTTTATGATGCATGTGGGGGGAGTAGAAATGCCTCCTATAGTAGGATGTGTGCTTGCTCCTTTTGCCCTAAGTGATAATTGTGTGCATATTCAGGAAGTTATTTGGTGTTTTTGTGAATGATTTATATGAATTATTAGAGAAGCCCATAATTTGGCTCCCACTGAAAGCGATGGAAGAGAATGGGCCCAAAGGCCTTATTCTGCAAATTGCTAGCAGTTCTTTTAACTCCATTACCTTGAGCAGATGACTGCTGGAGTGAAGTGTTACAGCTTTTTTTTTTATGGCTTTCCATGTTAGCTTTTCACTGAATAGCACTCACCTCCTTCGATTGCCTGTACATCTCTGAAGTTCACCCATTATTTGTCACTGCTTTTGAAGGCTGTGCTTTTGGTGGCTGTTTTTTGGCAGCTGGCGTCTGATGTGGAGTGTGGTTCTTCACCTGGAGATTAATTACTGCTGGAATTTTACCTGAAATTTGAATTTAATTTTAATGTCACTGCTGTTTGGAAGTACTCTGTGATCCATGAACTGTCTCGGTGCTGTTGATGGACAGCAGTGTTGCATCTGATTTGCTTGCTTCAGCTGTTACAACCTTGCTACTTAGGTACAAGTTTGTTTGGTTTCACGCAGTACAGCTGTTCATGGATTCCTTCAAAATGCTGGCAGTGGTCTGTGCAAGCTGCAGGAGAGGGGTGGAAAAAAGTGCAGTAAAATGTAACTGTAATCTTGCTGGGAAATACTTCTGGTGAACTAACAGACCTAACTTGTGGATACAAGATGCTAAATTGAGTATTGCATGCTTTGTTCAGTCATGTCTGTGCAATGCATTTGAGTTTTATGAGACTTAAAAATAAAAACATGTTTTTACTAGTTTTGTTGCTGTGTTGCTGGAAGTCTGACTACCATGGAAATAAATTTTATATTGTCGGGTTTTCTTGTGTGTAATACATGTGCAATAAGCTTTAGGGGATCTTTTAATGCTTCATAAAACTTTTCATATGAAATGTAATGCAACTTGTTCACTTTTTTATATCCATTTCTGGAAGGGACTGTCCAGAAAACATGGATTGTACCTGTACCTTCTGATGGGGATGAGTGAAGTATTAACCACATGCATGTCACTGGGCTTACCTCACTCATGTTTGTAGTCCTAAAAGAAAGCCTGTGGTCAGTTTAATGTGGGTCGTGAGAGTAAGGACTGGGAATGACTTTCAAGAGTAACAAGAGAAAAACAACACAGTAAAGTAGAGCAAAACAAACCAAACCAAACTGAAACTGATACTTAGCGCTGACAGGACTAAAAATAGTAGATGTTCTTTTTGCTTGCAGTTTATAGCTGGTATGGGTGCTTGGGTGCCAGCCTTGAATGACTCTCCACACTGGGACTTGGCTGTAATGAAGGGCAATTTTGATGTTTTTTATTAACTCTTTCTAGGAGCTCTTACTCCCTTAAGCCTCTCATGTCTGAGTCGGCAAGAATGGAGAGTGATTCAAGGTAACATCTGCCAGGAAATGTCTGGATTTGCCTGATTCCAGCTTGGAGTAGGGGGTGACAAACCCCGTGTTTCCAACCCATGGTCCTTTGGTGCTTGTGTTATTGCTAATGAATGGTGAGGGAGAGCTTAGAGAGTGTGCTATATAAAGGTAAGTAAGGTGTAGGGAGTAAAATATGTGAACTTTCCAGACATGTTCTGTGCCTATATTGGAAAATTAGAGTTCACAAAAAAAGAAAGGTTGTATATCCCTAGAGTACGTGATCTCATGGGAATCCTTCCAGCCCCATATTAATTTAAAGAAATCCTGTTATCTTGTTAACAGCTAAAGGGAAGTAAAACTGTATTTATTATACCAGAGAGGTGTCTTAAAATGTCTTTGTTTCTGTTTTATAGAGTGGTTGTTTTGCAGGGCTTTCTATTTCTTTTTTACATTTTGTTAAAGGAAATGGCTTAGAGCAGTCCTCTTGGTGCTGGCTAGTGTATTTGGAAAAGGTATCAAGAGGGTACTTGGTACCTTTTCTTGTCTGTGGAAGTTGTCAAAAGGGGTTCAGATGCTCCAGCTGTCGTGTATTCTGTATCTTGCAGAATAAATTGTTTTGGATAAGACAGAGTTCTGCAATAAATCTCAGACTGCTTTTGAGTTTGCCCTGCTTTTGGCTTTCATTCAAGATACATTTTCTGGAGGACTTTATTTTGTAAATGAATGTCATGTTTTCAGGTGTCAAGAAAGTCACTGCCTTAGATTTTCTTAGTGGATGCTTTAGATAAAACTGTTGTAAGTGTTGAGTGGCATGTGTGTTGCAACAAAAATTGTATCAAAACCCCACTGGTATTTGGGAGATACCTGTATAATGAAAGATGATGTAGCATTGCCAGACTACAATTATTCTTGGGAAGAATAACTGTACTGGGAATAGTGTGGCCAGCAGGAGTAGGGAAGTGATCGTGCCCCTATACTTGGCACTGGTGAGACTGCACCTCGAGTACTGTGTTCAGTTTTGATCCCCTCACTACAAGAAGGACATTGAGGTGCTGGAGCATGTCCAGAGAAGGGAATGAGTGGTGAAGTGTCTAGAGAGCAAGTCTTAGGAGGAGCAGCTGAGAGAACTGAGGTTGTTCAGTCTGGAGAAGAGGCTGAGGGGAGACCTTATCGCTCTCTACAGCCACCTGAAAGGAGGTTATAGTGAGGCAGGTGTTGGTCTGTTCTCCTAAGTAACTAGCGATAAGATGAGAGGCAATGGCCTCAAGTTGCATCAGCAGAGGTTTAGATTGGATATTAGGAAAAATTTCTTTACTGAAAGAATGGTCAGGCATTGGAACAGGCTGCCCAGGGAGGTGGTGGAGTCACCATCCCTGGGTTCAAAAAACGTGTAGATGTGGCACTTCGGGACATGGTTTAGCAGGCATGGTGATGTTGGGTTGATGGTTGGACTCGATGATCTTAGAGGTCTTTTCCAACCTTAATGATTCTATTCTATGATTCTATGATAAGAATGGGCTTTAGTTTCATTTTGTCTGTTTTAAGAAGAAACTTCATTCGTCTGTGTCTCTGCTCACCAAAATGATCTCAGCAGTCCAGGCATAGAAACATATTTGTCTGTATTTTGTTACATTTTATAGTAGTGGATTTTTTTACTTGTGTATTTAAACATTTTCATACCAAGTTCTTCATTAGATGAGTAGCGTCTTTCAGGGTTGCTTCATGTAAATAAGGAGTATTTGTAGTACGAGTTGTGTGGCTTACTGAGTTTTTTTGACCAGCGTAATTTGAGATTCTTACTTACACAGGCTTGTGTATATACATTCTTTTAAATCAAGCCAATTTTGTCTTAATTTGATTTAGACATCAGCTTCAATGAAACTGGCATGTCAGGGCCCAGTCTGGCAATCTGTGGCTTCAAAAGTTAGTTTGGGTCAGTTGAGACATAGTGAGTGTCAGCGTTGTCAACATAGCTTACAATAAATGAAAAACAATTTCACAGGTGCTGGGAATCTTGCTGTAGCCATATTTAAGAAGTTACCCTATCTTTTTTTTATCAGCTAAACACCCAGCTTTTGTACTGAATTGTGAAGGGTTAAGTGCACGTGTCCTTCTGATGGCTGGTGGGCAGCTTTGAACAGTTACTACATAAACAAACTTGATATACAGATAAATTAATAAGCTAAGATGCACCAGACTTGTCTGTTGCTTCCTTTTGCTTGACTCTCTCGAACTGCCCTAAACTTTGTCAGCGTGAAGCAAAATTATCTTGCATGTGCTGCTGCTCAGGAATACGTGTACAGTTGCCATAGCTTGGTTGTGGCACAGGGACTTACTGTGTGCCTGATCCCTGCGTTAGGAATATCTCTGTGAATTTTGAACCCTTTTACCTCAATTGTCTTTAATTTTGTTTTTGTTCAGAAGGTGCAATATCTGCAGGTGAACAAGTTTTTATGCCAGTTTCCTACAAATTATGAATAAATGTTTAGAATAGAAAATTTATCTCTGATTGTTTAGAAAACACTCATTCTTATCCTTGTTGCTATCCACAATATGCAGCCTGTTAGGATATTATTAAATATTCTTTAGTTTCATAATTAGTTTAATTCCATTGTATATTATCTTAAAAGTATTGTCAATCTGCTGCAAATTTTTGTTTGACAGTGGGTTGCTCAAGTTGCCAGTAGATACTCTGCTGCAAATAAGGGTATTTTTCCTAGCTGTGTTGTTTTGTTTTTTTTTTTCTCTAGATATGTTTCTCCCTTTTCTGTTTTGTTTTCATACCGGCCCAGTTATTATTTATAATTTGGAGGAGAGGTTGTGTTGCTTATTTCTCCATGCCAGCAGTCCTTGACATCAAATGGCAGCTCTTTTGTTTCCCCTCCCACGACATTCTCTGACCCCAAGCTTCTGTTGAAGTGATCAACGGCAAAATGGTATTTTTGGATGTTGAAGCTGTCCTGAAGCTCTGCTGTAGAAATCTCGTGGATACGGAAGAGATCCTTTTCTCTCAAGGTAGCGTTCTAGGTTGTTGCAGGCTCAAGCAGTTGAGGATTGGTTCAAGTTAGTCTTATCTCTACATTTATCCAACTATATAGTTTTCTTAAAACAAGATTACAGTACAAAATCACATGGCAGGCGAGAACTAGTGGTAGCTGTAGAGTGTGGTAAGAGATTGCATGTTTGAGTCTGGAGTGCTTTTGGAGACAGCTGACAATTTGTATGTCTGTGACCTGCATTGACATCTGTTGGTGTTGCAGTCCCTGGGGACTCTAATTAAATAATTTACACTCACTGCAGCATATGGAAGGACAAATTATTGTTTCTGATAATACCAAAATTGCTGTTGAGGTGTGTAGAAGTATTGTTTGAATCTAACACAGTTTCTGGCTTGTTGCACGCCTCTGTGATGGTTCAGGTGAAGTTGGGGTTCTGTGCAGGAGTTGATGTGATCTGAGTCTGAGACCATCGCTTTCCTGGAGGCCGTTTTTCACAGGGGTATTCCAAGCTGAGCACAGGGGCCAGAATCTTTGGTTGGGGACTCCAAACTACTGGCTACACACATGATAGCAATGGAACCACCCTCTTAAGAAGGCAGTAAAACACTCAGTAGAACTAGACATGACCTTCGGGTTTTTTTTTTTTTGTCCTAAATTTTTGACTGGCTGCACATGAGCTGGATAAGGGTCTGGGGCACAAGATTGCCTTGAAAACAAAGTTGAAAAAAAATACATATCCTGAATTTATGCGAAGCATCAAAATCAATCTTTTTAATTGTAATGATGCCAGTAAGACTGTAAAAGTTAATTCACATTTACCTATTGCCACTTATTAAGGTGCTGATAGAGAAAGTTTCCTTTTTAAGAGGACAATATAAACAGTCACAAGGAAGCATTCAGACCTGTTTATGTTAGCTGGAGACTGCAGAGGAGCCCAGAGAACAGCTGCAGTGTTAACTCTTTCTCTCATACTCAGTTAATTTTGCTAACACACTGGGGAGATGAGGGCAATAAGGGCAAATATGGAGCTGCTCTTCTGATCCAGCTGCCTCCAAACTGCCCTGTTTGTCTTTTTAAATGTGTTTCATCTGTTATAGTTCAGCTACTGGGGAAGAATCCTATTCGCAAATACATGTTCATTTATTAGATTAATGTTTAGTGAATCTGCATTCTGCATAATTTCCATTTAAGAAAGCCAGCTCCACTGGGAGACTGGGCGACTGGAGTAACAGCGGCCATTTCTGTGCCTCCTCGGTCCCCCCTGCAGCTCGGGTGCCTGGTGCTGGGGCGCGGGGCAGCCTCTTGCGCACAGCGGGGTCCCCCTGCGGCCGCACCTCCTCGGCGCAGTAGTGCCTGGCCCCCGGGTGTCACTGGGAGGGGGCAGTGCCACAGGTCTTCCACTTCTTCTGCCTCTGGTTGCTTATTAATTTTGCTCCAAAACTTCTGAAAACTGAGGTTCCTTACAACTAAATGTTGTAAGCAGGGGAGAGAAAAAATAGTGTCGTGATACACACCCGACCAAATCGCTGTGGTTTTGTGTATCGGGCATGTGAGTTTCCAGTAGCCGCAGCAAAAATAAGCGTGGCTTGTAAAAACCCTTGAGCTGCTGTAGGAGAAGGAAGCTATCGGTAGACACAGGAAGACAAAATGCAGTAGCTTTGCGGTTCATCTTTGGAAGGTGGAAAAAACAAAAGGCAGGCATGCAGGCTGGGCGGGTGTCGGCTTTTCAACGAAAGCTGAGGCCCTCTGTCATTTTTTTATCTGGCAGAGGCAGAACAGGAGAGGTGAGTAGGTGGTTGTTCTGGAAACTTGTTGAAATAATCTAGCTGCTGCACCCTTGAGTGTGTGAGTGACATTTTCCAAGAGGATATCTTTTCCTTTTCCTTGGAAGAATCGCAGAGCAGATAAAGTGTAGTGCATGCCTGCATGCAGTTAGAGGGGGAAGCACAGAAATCACTTTTGTCTAATCATGTAGTAACCTTAATTTTAGTAATGTCGTATGTATTTGAGGCAGTCCTGTCAAAGATGATGGCTTATAAGAAGTCATTGGTAGTTTTGCGTTTTGGTGAACTGTGTACATTTAAGCTCCTAAACCAAGAAAAGGCTTTTTACTGTGACCTCTTTGCGATGTGTCTGTGTATGCTGAGGTGCTGCGTGTGATGTAAGTATGTAGCAACAGATGGATGAAATTCCAGGCTGTTGAATTGCTCTTCCTTTTGGATGTCGCCATTTCAGTACCCATTGTAAGAGTCTGTGAGGGCCCTAAAGGCAAGTACAGGATCCAGAACCCCACTCGATAGGACCGAGTTCTGCTCTTAATGTTTGCTTTTTCGGTTGTGTATGTATTTGTACCAAAGTCTTTATAATAAAGTCTTCTCTCCAAGCCAGTGTCTCATCTGTCCTGTGCAGAAGTTGGCAGTAATGTGGTTTCTGGCACCGTGTCCCAAGTGGTTTACTCTGTTCCCATTGCAAACCACTTCCCTGTTAGCGCTACAATTCTGGAAAGAGTCCTGCGATTTTTCACTGACTGAGAATAAATCTCAGTCCTCCTGCGGTAAACAAGCATACTGTTGTTACTTAATAAATTTGAAATATGCAGTGTGGAACCTCCTGCCTTTTCATTACTGTGTTTCTGTGCTATATGTGAGAAGGGAGAGATTCCCAGCCTGTTACGAGACATGGAGTAACAGCACTAACAGGGTGCCTGGCTCAAGAAATTCAGGGCAAGTGACACTTGATTCTGTAACGACGCTGGCATCGGCTGTTAGCTCTAGTGACATGGTCATTGCCTTGAAACTGTGACCTGAGTTCCCTTTTTGGGAAAGAAAAAACCTGCAGACCCATTTCAAAGACTAGGGCAGCTGCTTTGTTTGTCTTTTAAGATCTGTATTTCTGCCTTTTTGCTTGGTCAGTGTTTAGAACCATTAAAAAAGTAAACGTGACATGAGGACTGAGATACTGCAGCGAGAGCTCCTTTATAATTATATATTCAGCCACAACCGTACAAAGAAAAATGAGAGTCCCTTTTTCTTTATGTACCGTATTTCAGTTTTCCCTTAGGTTTAAATTGGCATTTTGGACTATGTTCGCTGGAGCCACTGAAGAGCTTATCAGAAAAGGAGGGAAACAGAGGGAGGGAAAGAAAGATAGATTTCCAAATGACAACCTTTTGAATAGTCCAAGTTCAATCCCTAAAACAAAAAGTGGAATCTTTTTTTTTCTAAATAATGTGCTCTACAGTTTCACCTCTTCATCTTGAGAAACATGAAAGAGCAAGTAAAAGAGATGACCCAAATCACAGAGTTCCTTTGAAAGAAGAAATTCAGCTGTTTTGAACACTTACAATCAAAGGAAGTGGTTTCCCTAATTACATGAACTATGTGAAAGCTCTCAGAATAGCTCTTCCACCCCAGGATTCCTTGCACTTTAGAAGTTTGCATAAAAGCTCACATGGAGAATCAGATGCAAAGTGTTTGATTCAAATTTTATTAGGCAGAAGTGAGCATACATTCATATCTCTGGGTTTGACAGCTGGTTGGGTTTGGAGCACAATCCTGGGTTTGATGGATTTCAGTCCTGTACTTTAAAATCTTTCACTCTTCAGGTTCTCCGGTGAGACACCGCTTTCAAGAGAAAAGTGGAAATGAAAAAATGGAGAGGGGATAGAGGGGTCCCTTTGTGAGCTTTCAGTTCATGATTCTTCACCCTGATCAGGCTGTTCATCGTTGTGAAAATCCATCCCTGTACACAGCTTTTAAAAGAATGAGGAATGTTACTTCCTCTCATTTTAAAGAATCTGTATATCTTAACATATGTATTTGGAAGAATTGGGATCTGAATTCTACAACTTCAGTGTTATTCTAGCACCACCATTTACTTCAACCCATAAAAATTCAGAATTCAGTAGAGACTTTGAACAAAAAAGCAGTATTTTAAGAAGGCTAGTACACCTTGTGCTTTCTTTTTGTACATGCACAGTAATAAAGGTATGTTAGTCTGAACTGAACAGTGAGGACATCTGAAAAGATGTAGGACGCTTCTAAAGGCTTAAGATCTCTGTTCCTCAAGATTTCCTTTTCAAAAAAAGAGTTTTGCTTTTTTGATGGTTTGGGAGTAATGGGAGCAAGCAATGGAGATCATTTTCAAATGTAGGCACCTGAAGTTAGATGCATCTTTGACCCAATTGAAATGTTCAGTTTTGTCCAAATTTTGGCAAAGTAGAGTATAGTTTTGTTTTTGCTCTGTAGTAAATGTCTTTTATTTCTCAAACAGTTTGTCAGCTAAACATGCAGTTAGATTTTTAGGAAGATTTATGAGCATTCATTACAAAATTGTCTGTCCTGAAAGTACTAAAGATAGGTATCTAATCTTTACCTAGCTAAAACTAAAAATGATTCTTCCATTCCAAACCATCTCTGAAACTAGCAATAAAGTGCTGTACCTGAGGATACAATATGGAATAATTAATGGTTGAAATATTAATACATAATATTTGCAAGGTTGGCAATAATATGCAAGACCATCATGCTTGCTCTGCACAAGAGTAATCTCCGAATGGTCTTACATTCTCCACTTAGAGCCAACTACAGCAATTATATCTAGATTTGATAAAAACAGAGTTAATCGATGAAACTGGCCTTGAGGAGAAATCTCGAAGCCCTCCAAACTGCAACAATTCAAACTCAAGAAGGAAAAAAGGCGGAAGGGTTGTGACTGCCTTCTGGATATATAGGATCAGCCAAACACTCTTTATAGTAACACTGTATACTAATGACGAGCTATCACTAACTCTACTTGAAGAGATGAAGAAATGTTTCTCTGGGTGCTTTTTCCTGCCAATGCTGCATCTTTCTTAGAAGAGTTAGCCTTCCTAAGCTCCATTTCTTTTTTTTTTTCCCCAGGCAGACGGAGGGACTTTTGCTGGAATCGGGGAATTGTCTGCTAGAAGGGAACACCCTCAGCAGGCTGGTGGTGTTGCAAGAAAAGTGCGCAGCACAGTAGCAGCACACGTGGAAAGGGAGGGGAAATGCCATACAGCACTCTGACAGGGTGGAAAAGAGTTCGGTCTGTGCACTCTGGAGCGATGTGTTTCAGGCGACGAAGCTTTGTGATCAGTATTGCTAGAGGATGATTTTGCTTGAGTGAAGGAGAATGCTTAAAGCCATCCCAACCTTGCATGACCTGAAGGTGGCATGGAAAATTACATTTGCTCATGTTTGATCCTTAATGGGAGTTGATTTCTCCCTATATGTAAATTAGAATAGTCCCCAGACAAATTTTTGCATACATCTGGCATTGGAAAATGAGAAGCTGTGGTATATAGGACGCTGTTATTCTTGCACATGAAAGGAAATGTTGCAGATTTGAATGTGCTGTGTGCCACCGAAACAGCACAGAGCTCTTGAGCCCTGGATCCAGCTTGAGAGCTCAGTTCATTATAGTGAACTTTGCCAATCTAATCCTTGTCATACTCGGAGCATAAATCAAACAGTAGTTGTGCAAGGACTATGGACATTGCTAGAAGAGGAAGAGACACAGAGTCTTTCTGCTGCACTCAGATTCAGATTGAAATTGTCATTAGCTGCAGCATGATGCCTCCTCTTCGGCTTTTCAGGTACAGCCCGCGGGGAGAGGTTTCGTTGATGGTGTGACCCCAGTCCTCAAGTTCCTGTGGGCTCATGTAATGCAGCATTCCCACTTCCTCTTCGCTGTTTCATTTATTGCAGGTCGTCGGGAAGCACAGTGCAGGGCAATGGAGGAAGTAGTGCAAGTCAGTCGTTTTGTAATCATAAAATAGATGGTCTCCATTTTATAACGGGCCTTTTAAATATTCTTAATTCCCCATTGGGGTATGTGTGTGATGTTCCTCTCATTAGTTTCTGATGTGTCTGGAATTTTTCTGATAAAATTATGTATGAGAAAATTCAAATTAACCCTGAAGGTGCAAGTTACTGGTGTGAAAGTAGAAACTCACAAATGGAGAAATGCCAAAGCTGAATGTGGTTGCAAGACGTTCTTTCCCGTTATGTGTTTACCCTAAAATATACAGTGGTTACATTGTGGAGTGTTATTGCAGTACTGTTATTTTGGGATTCAGCTATCTTCTGTTTGCCACTTTTCCTACCTCTGTGTTGTTTTAGAAATTTTTGTGTGTTTATGTCTGTGAGTTAGAGCAGTTCTCAGAAACATTTGTACATGTTAGAGAATGAGACTTAATGACATGCGTGATGCTGTGATTTTTCCACATTTCCAATTCTTCTTGGAGGAAACATGCCTGGCTTGCATGTGCTCTGTTCCACCAAGCCATTGAGGAGGAGTTGGAGCAAGTCTCCGGCTTTGTGTTCTCAGTTTGGCTCATTGTTCAGTTTAGCTCTTTTCTGGTGGGTTTGAACTGCAGAGCCAAGGTTGCAGCACAGATGCAGGCAGAGGTTACGATACCTCTGGTCATTCTGTCATAACTTTGGGGAAGGAACTGGGCTGGGATATTGCTATTTGGTTGGAGAAGAGCAATGACAAAGTCAGACTTCTGGCTTAATTTGTTATGCTGTGGTAGTACAAAAACTGTGTGAGTTCTCTGCTCCTTGTAAGTCTGCTGTTCATGAACCTCAAAGCCACTGCCTTCGCAGGATACCAGGTCACTCTGTAGTTAGTCTCTGTCACTCTTCTAGATAGGTTCTTCTAGATTTCCACTTTCTACAGAGTTCAGAGATACTGGTGTTCAAGTTATTGACTTTTTACACAATTTATTTTGAGGCTGGACGCTTGTATTCTTATATAGATATGATGTCAACATAATTTTTAAAAAAAGTGTTTCTTTCTGAAAGCTTTTTTAACAAGGATTAGAAATTGAGTAGTTGTTACTGACATACCTGTGTAAGAAGATAGCTATAAAGAAGTCTAGATGAGATAAGGAGTTCTGTGTACAAGAAATTCAGCTTTTCCCCTACTTCTGTTTGATAAAGTTACATCAGAAATGTAAAATCCGGTAATACTAATAAATGTGTTTTTGTGACACTAAAACGAATTTCTAAATATTGCTATTTTTCCTTTAAGGTTTTTATCTTAGACATTGTTTTATTTGAAATTTATTAGTCTTAATGGTAAAAGCTTGAGCTACTATGAAGGTAGCCTGAAGAATCCGAAGAAGAAATAAACAGTGGTTCTGCTCTGCATAAAGATAAAAGCTTCAAATTTCAGGAGTTTTGTCTAGTTTCATTTTTTGACCATCGCTACCCAGTAGGGGTAGCATTTGAGCCAGGTTTCTAAGTAAAATACAATTTTCAATCTTAAACAAAGAAGAGTAACTTTTCTGAAAAGGAGGTAAGGAATTTATGTCCTGAAACTTCAGTTTTGTTGGGAATGGAGACTCTGTTCCATATGGTCTAGGTGGTAGTGTGGACATAGCCAGAGCTGCTGTGAAGTCTGTTGTTCTCGCTGTTGCTTAATGGCGTGGTCCTGGTTGAAGGGCAGTGATACTTAGTTGGAGAAGGTACAAGCCGGTAGAGTTGGAAGTCCTGTGTTTCTGGCCGCTGTTCTTGCTTATGTTCTTGCTAATCTCAGCAAGGTGAAAGGGAAATCTGGCTGTAACCTGAGGAAGGGATGCTTACTGCTTAAGCAATGGTAAAGAGAAAGAAGACTTCTAAGTCACATAGACAACTTGCTGCTCTGGATTCAGGCAGGAAGATGATCTGTTGCTAATATATGGTAAAACCAAAACTGGAAGAAAATTCATGGTGAAGACTTCACCATGGTTCATGGTGGATTATCTGGACAGTTGCACATAAAACCACAATGTGTGTGATGCAGATAATACATTCAGATAATGCACACCAGTCGGAGATTCAGGTTCTGGTGACAACTCATTTTCTTGAAAACCCCGGAGTTTGTGAGCTTGAGCTAAGGCATAGGCAAATGTGGCATAGAATCATAGAATGGTTTGGGTTGGAAGTGACCTTAAAGATCGTCTGGTTCCAACCCCCCTGCCGTGGGCAAGGACACCTTGCACTGGACCTGGTGGCTCAACGCTGCATCCAACCTGGGCCTGAACACTTCCAGGGAGGGGGCATCCACAACTTCTCCGGGCAATCTGTGCCAGGGCCTCACCACCCTCATGGGGAAGAATTTCTTTCTTGTATCTAATCTGCCCTCTTTTAGTTTAAAGTCATTACCCCTTGTCCTGTCACTCCATGCCCTTGTAAAAAGCCCCTCTCCAACTTTCCTGTAGGTGCCCTTCAGGTACTGGAAGGCTGCAATAAGGTCTCATGAAAAAATGCTTTTCATCTGTGAAGGACTCTCAGACACTACAGCAGAAGAATGTCTGTAGTTGGCAGCTACTTTCTCTCTTTTATGCCAGCTGGTCACAGCCAGAATTTCTGTGCTGAAAGTTTTGTGTCTTTTTGAAGTAGGTGGTCTCTGGGTAGGGAGCACTTCTTTGCTTTGCTGCAGGGGCAGGCCATTTTTGAGTGATGACTGGGGAGAGCCTTCTGCAGAGCTCTGGCAGGCCACATGGAAAGCAAAAGCCCACATGGTTCCCCAGCAGTTGCTGTTAACGTGTAACAGGGAGGTAACACATCTCATCATGTGCTGTTTTCAGGAGGGTAGGCTCAGCCTGTCTGGTTGAGGAACATTTTCTGAAATTATAACAATCACTGGGATTCCAGTAAGAGGGATCCCAATCAAGTGCTGTCCCTGTCATTAGCTACAGTAGCTTGGGTTTATATACTCAAAGACAGACTTAAGGTGAGTGCTCGTCAAGAACATGAGGATTTTTTTCCTTGGTTAAATTACAGGTTTCATGATCAAGTTTGAGAAAATACTTTAGTGGAAAGATCATAGCTGCTTTAGAGGAGTGGATCAGGATCCATGAGTATAGCTGCTGCTGTCTCTGTTGGAGTCTGTGCTGACTGTTCAGCAAAAACCACTGTATGAAGAGGTTAGACTTGTTCTTCTAAGTTATGTTATCCAGATTCCTTATTAATACTCTGCAGACCTCAGAAAAGATCATTGCTCTAGCTGGATATGTATGGACATGGCCTTTCTGCAGATACAATTTCTTTGACATGATTTTCTCTTCTGTTGCTCCTAAGCACTGCAGGAGACCCCTTGAGAGGGGATTGGTTTTGCCTGTCATTGTTGTACCAGAATGCCTTTCAAACAAGGCACTCATGAGACTTATAGTGATGATGATCTCAGAAACAATTTCCTTGGATATTTTTCCATTTGTTGGGTCTGGAAAGATTCAGGTATTGTGTATTAGCCATAATGCCTGGTCACCTGTGGAGTGAGCAGGGGGTCAGGAAGTTTCATGTTTTGTTATTCCCTTGTATTTTAGAGATGTCATGGGTTTTGTTGCTGTACTCCATAGTCAAAACAGGCTTGTGTTCAAGATGATTGCGGGTAAATGGGAAAATTTCCCAACACTGAGAAGAGAAATGATGATTGCTGAAAATACACTGCTCTGTGGGAGTTCAGGTATTTCAAACCTGCTGTTTAGTCCCCTCCTCTGTTGTTTCTATTCAATTGCTGGTATTGCTTTGCAGCTGGAGGCAGCTTCTTACTCTAAATCTGCCTGAATGAAATATTTGTAATATTGCAGGACATTGCTCATTTCTGGACTCTTACACCATTACAAATACATAGCTTATGTGTGTTTTGAAGAGTTTTACTAACTGTAAATAACACTAGGGAAACCCAAACTGCTGGTCTTGTTCTTGGCAGATCTCCGTTTACCAGTTACCTAAATATTAAAGGCTGATACAGTGTCAAGCTGTATGCTGCAAAATGTAATGCTTCTGTGGGATATGTTGGACACTGTGGATTTCTAGTTGAAAATGTGTCAAAAGTGAGTTATTTGTCTGTGATCTTAGTGTGCTGCTTTTTTTGTGTTGTGGCAGTGCACTCAAAAATGTTGTTTGCAGGCTTATGCAGAAAGTGCCCTTGCTTAGTTTTATCCTAAATGCTGCAGCTTCTGTTTACATCCTCTTCTCTCACTGATAGCAGGTTTTTAACCCCCATCGCAAGGAAGATCAACACCATTATCCTGTAATTTTATGGTTACTGCTGGGTGGGCTCCATGTGGTTATTGTACTGGGCTGGTGTACTACGTCAATGGCAGGGTTGAGCCAGTTATCTTGATCTAACTCCCTCTTACTGCAGAAGGCTGAGGGTCTGCTGCCACATCACAAGGACAAATCTCCCTGTGACTTTTGGAGGGACCAACTGGCTTTCCGTGAGCTGAGCAAGCCTTTGCAGGGTTGATGGGCATGTTCTGAATTCACTAGATAGTACTTCTAATGCCATAGCCTTCCAATTATCCTTAAAACTGCCAAGTTATGTGCAAAGGTTGCTATAAAAACTTATAGTAGAGTATAAACCTCAGTTTTCTTTTCAAATGGTGAATATCCAATACGTTTTACTACCAACATGTCCTACGGTGTTCCTTACCTCCAAAAATGCTCATAGACATTTGCTGCTGCATGATGCAAATGAAATATTTTAAAGTAAATTATGTAAGATGAGGTGAACCTGTAACAGCACATAATAAATTTATGTCCCTATTCCTTCAGTGCTGTACATTATGACAGCTTAACGGAATTGAGGTATCTTAGTAACGTGCTTTTTTTTTGCTTCAAGATTGCAACCTAAAAGTCAATACAAGGTATTTAAAGTGTGTGTTTCTACCACAGTATTTCAAAAAATGATAATCGTGTGGTGATATAAAACAGTGGATTTAAAATAATCAGATGATTATATAGCAATGAGAATTTATTAGTTTCCTATGTATTTCCACTTTTAGACTTTGAGACTTGTAACAGTGCAGGACGTAATTTTGGATGCAAAATGATGCTTTGAAACATTTGGTCAATCAAAATGCTTTCAAGTACATGTTTTGTAGGTCATTGTAGATGTACTTACGAGAACTTAATTCTGCTATTTACAGAAATGCTGGTGGCATCAACGTGAGAATAGAATTTAACTCTTCTGTGTGCTTTATGAAACAGTATCCCTGTAACACTGTATATATATGGCTGTCTTCTAAGACATAACAAATGCTGACAGTTTTAACTTGTTACTGGGCTATAGAAAATAGCTTGTATTTGTGGTAAGTTATCCTCTAAATGAGTACTGAAAAAGAACGCCAGGTTCACACAGCTTTAAGTGATATGCAACCATAGTTTTAAGAACTATGATTGCCTTTTCAAAGAGATGGTAATGCATTTGTGCTGGGAGGGTGCCCACACCACTCATCAAAGCACATGATAACTCTGCTTATTTGCAGTTAAAAGATCTCACTGAGGATTCTTTGGCTTTGCCGTGTTCATGTGGTTTTTGTCTTGCATTGTTAGTATCAAAGACAATTTAAGAGGTTTAACAAACATTCCTGGAACTGGATAATCGGTGTGCTTTGCTTATTGTTAGCTTTCTTCTTGGGGACCCCAAAGCACAAAACCTTTGCTGTGTTGTTGTTTTTTTTCCTTGCAAAACTTTAAGAGAACGTACAAAACAGTAGGCAAAGCCCGAAATTTTTATTTTGTATCTGCTTGATTTTCTTTTTAATGTTTAGAACTGTAACAAATGCATTAATTGCATAATGTCTCTGCTGTATAATTTTTACTAGCAGTTTTATATTTCTAGAATTCTCTAAGTATCCCTGTATTTATTGCATATTGAGAAGATCATTTGTTAACAATGATAGAATGGTAGTTGTCTAAGACTATGGCACGATAATAATGCAGAAAGAGCTAAATTGCATAAACTGTTTCTATATCCTGCTCAGTAAGAATTGTATTCAGTTTAACTTTCAAAAGGACAGAAACAGTGAAGTAGTAAAAATTATCTGCTGTGGGTAATTTCTGGCTTCTACCAAAACCTTAACATGATTTGAAAAGAATCATTGTGTGGCTGTGTAATATTTATGTTAAAGCATGTAAAACATAATTACCTTGTGAAAAAGTATGCAATTTTTTTTTTTTTGCTTAATGGTTTATCAGCATTACATTAAAAAATACATAAGCCTGTTGGATTCTAAGATCCATATTTTACTAATGTTTCATAGCTGAAAAGTAGGTTTAGATTCTGATTGTCTTAGTATTGCATCTGTAAATGATGTTTTGGCCTCGTTTACCTGGAGAAACTGTATTATAAGATACATCATCCCTTATTAGACGTTAGTGAATTCACAGGAGAGCGCTCCTGAGACACTGGACATGGACACAGACTGAATGTATTTTTGAGCAGGAATCTGGAAATAAAGGTTTGGGATTGATTTGTGTTAGCATTCTATATCTTTTTTGTACATGGTTGCCAGTAATAGAATGATTTTAATAAAACATCAACTGGCTGCTTCAGCTGCCTGTTTATTAGAGTGTAAAAACCCCTGAGAGTAGGTAAGTTGCAGCTCTCCCAAGAACATGACAAAGGTCAAAGCCTTTAAAATGCTACAAGACTTAGGAAAAAATGTCTTCTCATAGCTGTCTTAAGTGTGTCTAAATATCTCCTTAATAAGCATGGCAAACATTTCTTTGGAAAAGTAGATAAACTATTGCACAATGTAATAAGAAATATTACAAGGCAGTGAAGGAAGTTGTGTTAATCAGATTCCTTTAGTAGCTAACCATGTCTAACCCTGTAATTTTGCACAGAGCAAAGGTGCCTCTTGCTGTGCAAGTAACTGATGCATTAACAGGAGAGTCGGCTGCCTGCTGGCTGACCTGATGGTTTCACAAGGGCCTGCAGCTGTTTCCCGTGTTAATCCTAAACCAGCATGCTCAGACCAGGGTGCAAGGATGGCAGGACTTCGTCCTTCGCAGCCAGCTGCTCCAAAGGCACCTGGAAGAAATGGTGGTTAAGCTGCTGTGGACCCAGTTTGCCTGGACCCAAGCAGAGAAGTCTTTTGATACCGAAAAAACTCTGCAGACAGATGTTCTTTTGCAGATCCAGATGTGCTGCTGGAATAGGCTCCAGCCCAAACTCTTGACCACTCCTGTTGACTACAAGTGTGAGTGCAACAACTTTGTAACATATTTCCAGGGAGGACCAGAGTAACTGAAATATGCTGAATTGCTTGGTCTTTGCTAACTTTAGCTGCCTTGGGATAGGGAGCTCAAAGAGCAGCTGCAGCTGGTATGAGTAGCTGGCAGGCAACAACGCAGCTGTGCGCAAAGTGCCTCCATCCACATCCTTACTGCCTTTGTGGCAGCAATTAAAGATCTGACGATATGGCCTTGTCTGCATTCCCGAGTAATGCCAGCTCAGCATCAGGTGGCTGTTGCCCACATCTGCAGTCAGCGCCGAACTTGACGATGTCGTCAGAGCTGAGCTGCGTTTGCTGCTCTTGCTGTTCTGGCACTGGACGAACAAAAGCAAGCTAGGACTTGTGTCATCCCGGTGAGCTGAGGCTTGTGCTGCTTATAACGAGACCACACTGTCCAGGTAGCTTGCTTTGTCTCATCATCTGCTGCTGGCCACACTCAAAATCTCTGCTGGTGGTTTCAGTTCAGCAGTTGCTGAACACAGACAAGGCCTAGAGGAGGACACTGTTTTTTACCTGCTGAAAACACTGAATGTAGGAGTATTTATGCATAATTGTTTGTACTAGAAGGTTAAGAGCAGTACTAGCAGGTCTAGAGGCAGCCGTAAGGTAATGTCAGCCATAGATGATGTAATTGATATTTTCACATATGTCAATAAGCAGAGATTAAACAGGCATAAAAATAAAGTAGCTGTTAAGCACTGTGTTCTAGACCATGGTTCTTAGGACACAATTAGCTTGTACGCTGAGGGATTACCCGTGTTCCTAAGTCTCATACTGTAGTTCTCTTATGAATTGGATTTGATTTACAGTAATGCTACAGGAGCCAGTAGTGAGAATTAAATTAAAATGGTTTTAGTATAATTTGCTCTGACCTTGGATTTCATGATAGTGGTTGAATTATGTAAACAATGGGTTCGGTTTGTTTAGACTTCTGAATCCCTTTCCGTTCAAGAAATGGCATCTAGTCTGAAATTCCCTTCAGCAGGACTGAGGAGAGGGACAGAATTCCACCCATACCTGGGGTGTGAGTACAGGATGAATGCTTTTAGTGTGATTTGATGATCAGTACCAGGCTATGACTAAGTTTATCATGGGACTAAGCATAATATTCAGCTCCACTGCATTCACCTTGTGTGTCTGACTGTGTCTCTATGTTACATCCAAGGGGTTTGTATTTACGTGTTTGGGTTGTGTCTCTCCTTCAGCTGAGCCCACAGAATCACAGAATCACAGAATAGTAGGGGTTGGAAGGGACCTCTGTGGGTCATCTAGTCCAACCCCCCTGCCGAAGCAGGGTCACCTACAGTAGGCTGCACAGGACCTTGTCCAGGTGGGTCTTGAATATCTCCAGAGAGGGAGACTCCACAACCTCCCTGGGCAGCCTGTTCCAGTGCTCCGTCACCCTCAGAGGGAAGAAGTTCTTCCTCATGTTCAGACGGAACTTCCTGTGCTTCAGTTTGTG
>Ga0065711_1031764_pt1 | contig 28797 bp, 11 predicted proteins | sample Hoacrofraction12_FD_59098 | JGI IMG/M metagenome (GOLD analysis project Ga0065711, IMG submission 59098) | Hoatzin crop microbial communities from Cojedes, Venezuela - Epithelial fraction 12 v2 (version 2) | ecosystem: Host-associated > Birds > Digestive system > Esophagus > Crop | place... | reverse complement strand
TAGGGGTGCTTATTACCTGGCTTAAGAAGTTGTCCTCAATGCATTCTAGGAACCTGCTGGATTGCCTACAGCTTGCCATGTTGCTTTTCCAGCAGATGTCGGGGTAGTTGAAGTCCCCCAGTAGGATGAGAGCCTGCAAGCGCAAAGCCTCCTGGAGTTGGAGGAAGAACGCTTTGTCTATCAGCTCCTCTTGATCTGGCGGCCTGTAGTAGACACCAACCACTAGGTTCCCTTTATTGCCTCTCTCTCCGATTCTTACCCATAAGCTTTCAACCTGCTCATGGCTATTCTTCAGGGACAACTCTTCACTCTGTAGTGTTTTCTTGATGTAAAGGGCAACGCCCCAGCCCCTCCTTATCATTGGTTCTGAATGCTAGGACTTTGATCTGTAGTCCTCTTTTCCCAGTACATGAAGCAGATTGCTTTACTGCAGCTGAAATTGAAGTTTGTTAATTGCATGAATCAACATCAGTAACACATTGACGCTCCGTAGTAACAATCCTTTAACAGCCAGTAAAAGCTGTCGCAGTCAGATAAATACAGTAAACAAAATAGAGGTTGTGGCTGGATTCCTCTCCAGCTCCTTTAGTTTTTGGAATTATATGAAAATGTTAATAATCCCAGATGGGCATAATTTTTAACCAGTATGCTGGACATGTATTTTAAGGAGGCCAGAAGCTAGGAAAATACTTTTAAAAGACTGGAGATGCAGAAATGCTGTTTTGACATTCCTACAATTATTTAATGGGATTCTATCATACGAGTGATGTATTTTTTCCTTTGTGGCAAGTACCAACCAAAGATACCATCAGAGTACCTTTAAACTTGTTTTTAAAAATTTCTGGTAGAACTGAAATGCGTCAGTTTATTTGCAATAAAAATGGGCGAAGTAGTAGAACTGAGATGGTTAAACGATAAACTACATTTATCTTAAAACTATGAGGGAATTTTATTGAAATAATTTATTGTTTATTTGGGGATTTGTTTAATTAGACTTATATGTCAGGTTTACATCTTATTTATATTCTTATCTGTTACAACATTGATAATGCAAGTATGCTTGACCCTCAAGTGGCAAAGTATTAATTTCAGCATTAGATAGTATTATAGATATTATATTAGATATAATATCTCTAATATATTAATATCTCTAATATAGTATAGATATTATCTACATTATATGAGATAGTATTATAGTATTAGATAGTATTTCCCTGGTGATGGGTCTTTTTATTGCTTTACAAGCCAATTTCTGCAATGTGTAAACAGAAGATAATATATTAAAATAAGCTTGGATTCCACACTGAAGTATGCGATTCACGGCCTGACTAGACTTCAGTGTACCACTATCAGTCAGTCAGTGGTTTTGCCTTTACTGTGTTATTGTGTATAAAAGAAGGAAACGTTCCAGACAAAGAAACCACTTGCTCTTGAAGTGAAATTTGTCCTCATTGTTAAATAACGCCTTGAAACATTTATTTCCCTTTCCACTAATAAATAGCCTCGATCCAATGTTCCTTATTAATATTAAGCAAGGTACACTTTGTATGGTTGATTAAAAGGCTGATGTATGAACGAAAACAATTAAATATATAGTTACTGTGTCCAGGTAGCAAAGATGCTAAGCAAGCAAGCGGGATTTGGGGCAGTTTCATTTCCTTTTGCCAGTCAGCCTTTTTGTGTCCCTTCTGCCCAACAGAGGACTGGATAGGGCTGTAGAGAATAGTATCAAGCAGTCTTGTGCAGCATAAAGAAACATTACTGTCAATGGATGTGAAAGCTTACTTTTTTCAAAACACGATGTAATTTCAGTTTGCTGTTACGGGTGCATGCCATTTTATAACATGATATATGACTTTTTGTTAAAACATTTCAAGATTGAGGCATTTACTTTAAAAATCAGTCTGTCTGGTGCTGATCATTATAAGTAGTTTCTCCATTCAACATAAACCATTCCTTTAAGAAAACACCACCGCAAACAAAGGAGCTATATACTGGAGGATGCATATGGGAATGCATGGAAAGGGGCATTCCACATTGGGTCATGGAATGACAACTGTTCTGCTTGGCTGCATTCTCATGATTGGTGGTTTGTGAAATCAACACACCTACCTCTTTTCCCTAATCTTTCCATTTGCATGTGAAAATAATGGGTTCCATGATTCATCATTATAACAACTGTAAATTAAGCATGTAATTTCATGTGTGTTTCTTTATCTTCTTAACTCTTGAAGGAAGACTAGCACCTGACTTGCAAAGTTTTGGAAGGTTGGTATATATGTGTGTGTGTGTGTGTGGTTTTTTTAGGGGTTTTGTCAATTCCAGGTAGGACTCAAAATCGCTTCTGTTAGAAGGCACTTTTATTTATATAACATGTCTTCTGATATTTTAAAAACATTGTATTTATAGGCGCTGTTTGCATTTCATGGGCTTTTATCTGAAGAGGAGAATTTCAAATATTTCTTTGATATGCTGCTTTCAACCTGGAAATGAAGAGAATTTATTTTGTTTCAAACATTCTTACCCAAGGCAATTGAAAGATGATTGTGTTATGGAAGGCAGGTATTAAATAACAAGAAAGATGTAGAGTATTTCAACAACGTGAAATACTTGAGGCATTTCAAAAGTAGGACCTCAAAAAGAAGTCTCTAATTTTAAGGAATCAAGAAAGGAATCTATTCAAAATAGGACAGTAAGAGCATAAAGTATCCATCTGTAGCCTGAACTCTTTCTAAGAGTCTACAGGCAAATAGAACTCTCAAGTCTACTTAAAATTGGACTTGTTTTTATTGATGTTTAAGACCAGACCACATAACAGATACAGAGATGCTGGTGCACGTCATCAGAGTTTAGAGGCTCCAGAAATATTAATAAAGATTCTGCAGTAGTAGAACACAGTACTGGTGTTTCACAATTTGCTATTTGCTAGCACTGATTGTTTAACACATTTCTTCAAATGTTAAGAAATAAGCAGAAGCAAGCGGTGTGAAAAGAATCTGGCTTCTTGCTTGTCATAAAGGTTAAAATCTGAATATTGACATAACTTTTCCTTAAAAATAATGTGATTGTTCCTCTCTTTTCAGTCATACCCATTTCACTCTTTCTGTGTGAATTAGTTTCTTGATCTCATTATACATCTGAGGAGGCAGGACGTTACCATTTGAAAGGGTTTTCTCCATGTATCAAAACCAGTTTGGTCAGAGCATTATAGCACAAATTATTTAATCCTGCTATGGACATATCTGGAATGATTATACCAATCAAATCTTTCATGATTCTGACAGTTTGCAAAAACCAAAAAATATTATCATCAGGTAGCAACACACTTATTAAGGTAAGAGGAAAAGTTTTGAGGGTCAGTCTCGCTTTATGAACCCTGTTTCTGCCCAACTGAGAAAGCATTTTTTTTTTTTTCCTTAAATCATTAATATATGTTTGACATAATTCACCTTTTTATCTGATTTCCTCGAGGTAGGACCTATTATTTCTCAGTATAGACATACTTGAACAATCCCACCCCCCAAAAATAAACGAAACCTGACAGTTCTGTTGACTTTCAGTTGATACAGAAGATGAGTTTTATCTACCAGATTTTGCTGTCCTAACTTTCCATAGGTTCTGTATAACAATTGAAGCTTTCTTCCAAAAATGAACCAAAAAAGCATTCATACTAGTTTTGTCTCTAAAGTTTGCATTAATTCTAAAATTTTAACTATTAGAGAGCTAATGAGGCAGATGTGTAATGCATGAATAATTCCTGTCTTTTTACTGAATTGAAACTTTGTATTTGATCAGTTATGTTAGTGTGTTGTACCATTCTGCGGTTATCCCTGTAGTTCATTCTTGTTGCATGGTATATGAATCCATTGTGTAGTTTTAAACATGTTAAGAACAGGACATGGACATAGTTCACTGCAGGAATGGAAGTATGGCTTTCCATAAAGATGTATTAAAATAATTTCTCTTACATTCCCAGTACTAAACATTGCTATTAAGTCACAGTAAAAACTAATGAGGTAATGTTTGTTTGTTGTACTGAACTGTGTATATAATTTCCTTAGGAAAAAAATGTGCAATGTAAAACTGTTCTAACAGTAAAAACTATTCTGTATATTTCTAGCGTTCTATCAGTTTCCGTAGTGACAGTCGTCCAGATCTGTTCAGTCCACGACCATGGTCTCGAAATATGCCCCCTGCTAACACAAAGCGGAGAGACAGCAAACTATGGAGTGAGACCTTTGATGTTTGTGTCAATCACATGCTTACATCTAAAGAAATCAAGCGTCAAGAGGTATATATATATATATTTTTTTTTTTCTTACCATAAATTTCATGTTCACAAGTCATCTTTAAAGCATGGAGTTCAGGAATGCTACTAGGCATTAGGATAGCACTTGAAGCTTTCCTGAAATTAAGCAGAACATCACCATCTCTGCTAGAAGCAGAATTCCCTCCCTAGTCTTTATAATTCAAGCCATATTAGATGAATATATTCTTTTTTACAATGAACTCATATCTCCTTAATAAATGTGACGTTTCTAAGATACATTGTACTGTGATTGGCTGCATGGTGTACATGTTCTGTATGACAGTTTCTGTAGTTATGGCTGGTATTTTGCTGTTTCATTTTGTTGTTCTAATAATGATAGATGAGCATGCTATTTCAGGAACAGCTAATTCATCAAGTGATATGTATGCACAGAAATGCACAATCAGTTCCCTTGTTGGAAAACAGTGTCTTTGAGGAAGTTTTCAGTGCTAGAAAGATGAAATATTAATCAATAGATGTATCTTCCAAAGCAAAAAAACCCTACATCAGTGGTTTTAATGTGTTGTACATAACAAATTCTAAATAGTTCATGTTAGAGCCAATGACAGAGCTGCCATGGAATCAAGACTCTTTTTTCCTGCAGAGATTTCTAGCAGTATCAACAAAGTTTAAACAATCTGTCAGAGAATATTTCAGGGGCTAATTCATAAAGCAAACAGCAGTAACATCAAGCATTTCTTGTGCAGATTTTAACGTTGTACAGGAACTAATAGGAAATAACTTCTAAAATTGAGATCTTCGAAGGCAGTTTATTGAAAAGTAACCTGTAGAAACTGTTTGCATAGCGTAACAGTCATTACTGTCTTGGGGCAGAAGCCAGGACCCTTCATAGAGCCCAAATAAGAGAGCTGTATTCCAGGGAGTTTTGCATGACGATTCTGCTTCATATTGGTTCTTACACTGCATGCCTCAACAGAATATCTGAACCGCTTCCATGCATGTGCTGTCAGTTAACTCACACTATGGCAAGCCTTCCATGCATGCATATTATCAAGTTAGGAGAATCTGCACTAGCTGAAAATGTTCTTCCATGATTTATGCAGGCTGAAAGCCTTGAGTATAAAGTTAGTAATACTAACTGACCAAAATGTTGTTAACTTTCACTGTATCCCAGTTGAGAATGAAATCATGCAAGAAGTAAATACAGTGGTATTTCGATAAGCCAGTGTTTTAGGGTGGTGGTTATTTTAATCTGCCAGTTTTAAAGACTCATATCTGCTTCAAGAGAAGTAACTAACATCAGCCAACAGTTAAGTAGAGCTCAGCATTAATAACAAAAAATGAACTGGTACGAGAATAAAAGTGCTCACTACCAAGGTAATGTTTTAAAGAAGATCTGTGTTTTACTTACTAGACCACCTGGAACTTCTAGCACTGCATGTGTTAAAATGCAACACAACAAACTCCTATGCAAGTAAGTGTATAAACAGATAAGATACAGTCGAGTCAAAATTCCACACTGAAGATAGCTCCCCCATCTAGAAATGCATCTGTTTGAAAAAAATTAATTCTGGGGCTATTTCAGATAAGCATTTAATGAACAATCTGATACAGCTCTCTTAAAAAATACCGCACATGATTCTGCAGCTATGGAATAAAGCGTTACTTTATATCCACAATTCGATTTAGCAGAGAAATTCTGCTACATGGTACTAAGACAGCTGTGCAGAATATAACATCAACTCAACAAGTTGAGTATAGATTTAATATTAAGATGTTTTATAATATTTGTGTCTGTTTTTACAGGCTATCTTTGAACTTTCCCAGGGAGAAGAAGACTTGATAGAAGATCTGAAATTAGCAAAAAAGGTATGTTTTTTTTAAAAAAAACAGAACACAACAACATTCATTGGTTCGTGTCACCTTTAAAACAATTCTTGCTTTTTATAATTGCTAAGACAGTAAGAGGGGAAAAAACAAAACATACTCCTGTTCTCCTGTTCTTGCTGAAACACTTAAGTATTCTGCTTTAATTTTTTTTTTAATATGAAATGGATAGTTTAAGATATGGTTATGAAACTGTGAAATATTCTCAGCTATTGGTCTGGTTTTACTTATAGGGAACTTTAAATGCTATCACTAATTTTCCAGCTACCAGTGATACGTTAATTACAGGGCAGCCTTTTTTTCTTTTCAGGCTTATCATGACCCAATGCTTAAACTTTCCATAATGACAGAGCAAGAGTTGAACCAAATTTTTGGAACGCTGGAGACTCTAATTCCTCTACATGAAGGTAAAGTTCAGAGTCTTTGTCTGCATTACTATTGCACATAGATTTATAGTCATCTGGTTCGTTAAGTGAAGTTTCTCTTCTTTTTTTAATCATGATCAGATCTTCTTAGGCGACTTCAAGAAGTCAGAAAACCTGATGGATCAACAGAACATGTTGGCCATATCCTTGTGGGTTGGGTAAGGCAGAATTTTTAATCAATTTTGGAACTTTGGAGCTGCAACATAGTTTTTATCAGACAATTTCCATATCTAGTGCAACTATTTAGAGACACAATGGAATATTTTCTCTTTTCAGGTGTTTTGCATGAAAAGATACAGACTAGGATGTTGGTTTTAAAGCTTTTGCTATGCAGGAGATGAGCAGTATTTAATATGCTTTAAATAAAAATCAAGAGTCAGACTAGAGTTTGTTTAATGTTAATTTAAAAATCGCCATTTGTATTCTGGTTTGCTGAGGAAATGAAGCTTGAACAGTCACATCATGTAAGGGCAACCTGCAGTTATTTCTGAGTGTCAGTCAGTTCCAGTCAAGGTAACAGTTAGTAATTAGTGCTGTCAAAGAATATTAATTTTCTAGAAGTTTATTAAAATAAAGCAGACAGGGATGCAAGCGAGATGCCCCATAAAAGAAAAAGTTGGCAAGTTCACTTTCACTAGCATCCAACAACATAAATGCTGAAAAAACAAAAAATGCTGAAAAACCATGCTTTGGTTGGTTTTGTTGATAACTTTGCTCATATTAAAAAAGAGCTGTTTTTAAAAGGATTTAGATACGTGAAAAGTTTTTTTTGTAAGGAATGAAGTTTAACAGGAGAAGAAAGGGCTTGACGTTTTAAAGGGATTAGGTAATAAAGACATTTAGCAGCTCTGTGTGAAAGAGGCCTATTGTAAACAGGAGAAACAATCACTACTAGTACTTAATGCAAATAGTTAATGATACGCTTGTGAAGTGTCAAAAATTATCTCTGTTTTTCTTTGCATAAAGTAATTTTAAATATATTTATTTTCTAGTATGTTTTGAGAGTGAACTTCTCTTGGTCCAAATATGTACGAGTCTAATTTCCTTTGAAGATTTTACATATATTGAGTGTTAATATAGCAGGTTTTGTACATAGATACATTGTTCTACTCAACATATAAGCTAGCTTTTTTTCAGATTTAAGGCACAGTGCTGTCATCTTAGTTTGGTCAGTCAGGGTTCTTGGGGCAATACAGAAGTGTGACTATAGAAGTTTGTTTATCTAAAAAAGACAGATCTGAGAGTATTCATTCGTAAACTTTTGTTTCCATTCAGAATTAAAATCAGACTTCTGTTTCCAACTATTGTCTGCACTAAGTAGTGCTCAATCCTAAGTCATGGATATTTGTAATGCTTTGGATTAATATTGGCGATCTCTGGAACTGAGAGATGAGCTAGTGCTTCTAAATGATTTAAGTGATGAACAAGGTGGTCAGAGGACCCTTGTAAACGTTATCTTTGTTGGAAACATTATCATCAATAAATTGTGGACAAATCTCAAAAAAAAAGGATGCTCAGCATGAGTTCTGACATCCTGAATCACTTGAAACTTTCTATATAGCAAACTGTGCTTTGTTTCAGCTGCAGAATAATTTATTCCTTTCCTCAGCTTCCATGCCTAAACTCCTATGATAGCTACTGCAGCAATCAAGTAGCAGCCAAAGCTTTACTGGATCACAAGAAGCAAGATCACAGAGTGCAAGATTTCCTACAACGCTGCTTAGAGTCTCCTTTTAGTCGCAAACTGGACCTTTGGAATTTCCTTGACATCCCAAGAAGCCGTTTAGTTAAATACCCATTACTGCTCAGAGAGATTTTGAGACACACACCGAATGATCATCCAGATCAGCAGCACCTTGAAGAAGCTGTGAGTTACTGTTGGGTTTGGCTTTTTTTTTTTTTAGGAGATTGTAGCACTTCTAGCTTATTAATGAATTGAGGGACACTACATAAAATATGTAAATGCTAAGGCTTACATGAACAGCCGAAGCTGATAAGTGAAATATCTAGCCCCACTCCCCCAGTTAAATCCTATTTCAGTTGCAAAGTGATACCAAAAGAAAGGGGGTGGTGGGAGGTATTTTCCACAGCTCTTGTCTGATCCTTGTCCATTTTGTATTTACCTTTCAATGTTGTTTTCTGTTCTAATCTAAGTTGGGCAATGTGGAGATTGATAGTTTAGTTAAGTTTTATTGCCTGGTTTTAGACCTTACATAACCTCTGAATCTAGATTAATTATCATCTATGGGAATGTTGCCGAAATTTGCCTTCATTCCGATTTTTATTTGGAATAGTGTTGCGCTTTCTGAAGTAAAACTAGACAGATAAATCCAAGGCTTTAAACCTTCTTTATTAATAGAAAGGAACCTGATGCAGATACTCTGAAGAGTCTGTAAGATTTCTGTTCTTTCCCATACAAGCATATATGTAAAATCCAATAATAGGTGCACATATATGCAAATGTGTATCTGGGAGTGAGCTTACTGGAGCAGATTTGTTTGAAGTGGACTTCTAAATTAATGAATACATAAATATCATCAGTATCGTACTATTTTTTGAATAGTATTTAAATATCAGTAAATTCCATTAATATTTTGAGGACAAAATTTGTGATTTGCCTAGACTTGAGTATTTTGTACACTTTATTCTTTGCTGAAAAATGACAGGCCTGCTTTTTTGGAAAGTGTGTGTTTCAAAACACGTGTACCTCGCCACTACTGTTCTGCTGTTCCTTCCCCAAATCCCTTGCCCAGCTCAACTTCTCTGTTGTAAAATTGGACAACTGTGGTTTAAATTCAAAGCTTGGATACTTGCATTTAGATGTAATCGATAAGGTACATTTTCCCCTTGTGCATACACTTTTAAACCCAAACAAAAACCACAAATATCTCACAGAATTCTGCTTATTTCTAAGGTTTGATTTTTCTAATAATGTCTGGAAATGTCTTTTTAAAAATATTTTAAATGCTTTCTTCCAGTACTTGTATTTGGCAATAATTTAATAAAACATAATCAGGATTTTTTTCTTGATATTTCAATAGCCTTATATAGCTTTGTGGTATTCTGCTTCAGCAGAACACAGTTTATCTTTGAAGTGATGTATTTCATAAATTGTGTATTTGCCAAGTTAAATTAGGAGACAAATTACTCTATGCAGTTGGCTCTTAACACTGTTTTAGGCTTATGAAGTACATTTGTCTTCCTGTCTGGCAATCTGCTATAAGCACATTAGATCCCTGATATATCTCCTGGGATCAGCAGATTCTTGAATTATCTATTTGGTCATATATGCCTTAACCTATTCCTCTGTTCCACCACCGGTCATTTAACAGAGCAATTTGATTTGATAGGTCTGAGCAACCTATGATGACTATTAGACTTGACTAAAATAAACAGAACTTCACATCCATGTTGTCCAGTTAAGGAGCCGTATTTTAAGTTCCGAATAAATTGATTTCAGGGTCCTTAAAAGACTGTATAGTATAAGGAAGTTCAAGATAGGGAGGTATTTTTATGGAAAAGGCAAAGGTTTCTTTTTAGTGTTTTTTAAAGTAAAAAGGCAAGATAATTATTACTTTTAATTGTAAAATTGTAGATCTATGCATGTAATGGAATTGTAAAATAAAATAAAATTAATTAATCTTATTTCCAGAAGGTAACTTTCATAATGAACAAAAGTAGAGAATTTAGTGTTTTGGGCTAGTTGGATGTTTTACAGGATAAGGATCTTGCTAGTTCTTATGTTTCCTGTTCTCTGATACAATGCAGCAGTTTACAAAGAATTATAATTATTTAAAATAAATATTTTTAAGGCAGATTATTTGTCCTGTGTCATTTATTGGCACATTTCAGCTGACAAAAATACATCTCTGATTATATTTCTTACATCTGTTTATCTTTATTCTGCCTATTTAGATTTGCTATAAAGAGATAAATATCAGATTTTTAAGCCGTTGTCAGAAACAATGATAAAGCCAAACTAAAGTATCTTTTGTACACTGTAGTCTGCTTAATTCTGTTGCTAATATTAATGCTCTTACAGACTGGTCTGAGAAAAAAATAATGAGAAATATACTGTAAATTAAAACATTTTCTTGTAGCTACAGTTCAGATTACTAGTAGATAGTTCTGAATATTGGACTGTCTAATTAAAGTTAATGTGCTTTCAATGTTTTTCTGTAGATAAATATAATTCAGGGCATAGTGGCTGAAATCAACGTTAAGACTGGTGAATCCGAATGCCAGTATTACAAAGAGAGACTTATGTATCTTGAAGAAGGCCAGAGGGATTCGTTGATTGATAATTCACGTGTTGTATGTTGTCATGGTGAACTGAAGAACAACAGGGGAGTGGTAAGGGATAAATATTTTGTCATAAATAACTTTTAAAGGTATCTTCATTTTGCATGACAGCTAAAAGAACTGTGAGTACACATACAAAAACATCATCCTCTAATATATAGGAAGTTGATATAATATTTATATATTTTTATATATATAACACTTATTGTATATAACACTCATCTTTTTTTGTTAGCAGTCAAATATCTGTATATGGAGAGAATCTTATATCTGTCTCTTTAGGGGACCTAACAATATCCTGGCTAAATTGATACTGATAAATTTCAGTAAAACTTGCAGGAAAAAAAAGATAAAAAAGCAAATAAGAAACATATTTCTGGTCTCAGACATGACGGTAATGTCTATAATGCCACACAAAATGTACTAATAAATTTTAAATATGTCAAAGGCTGTGGTTATTAAGAATGTTCTACTTGGTTGAAGTCAAAGTTAATTTACTGACCAGAGAAGTTTGGTATTTGATACTGCGAATTCTAGCCTCCAGGGGTCTGCACAATTGCAGATTGCACAAACATGCAGATTAGTAGAGATGTTAATAGAAAAGAAACCACTCATTCTTAGGGTTTTTTTTCCCCAGTGTTAGGTAGAAACAACCTGAGATTTTGAATGGAAAACGACGAAAAAGATCTTTTTCTCATTAACTGAGCTTACAAAAGTTTCATTAAAAAACCCGACAAAGTAAGCAGGATTCTAAATGCGTTTTTCACCATTGGGAGTGCTTCTATGTAGCATGTTTGTGCATACAATAGAAGGGTCATGCTTTACTGTATGGCTGAGATGGAAAGATGAAATGGATGCTGTTTTCTGGTTCACCTGATAAAGGTCAGACAGGCAGTTGATATATAGGAAACCAGCAGGAAGAAACTGGCAGTTTTCATCTTTCTGGTGAACTTTATTCCATCCATACTACCCCTGTCTTTTTCTGGTAGCATAACATTAAATTTATAATTTTTTTTTTCCAATTTATGAACAGTTTTTAAAATTCCCCAGCATTTTGGGGAGATTTCCTCACTAATGTAATCCTTGAATACAACTGATAGTGTGGGATATTTTTGTGTTTGTGTGTTTCTTTGATTTGGGGTGAAAACCAGATTATTCATATCTTAATGTTGTCAGTCTCCTTTTCACACCTACTCTTACAGAGTATTAGCTTTTGCAGCAAATAAGAGATTTCATCATCGAAAGGTGTTTCATATGACTTCCACTAAAATCAGCCATAACAAAGCTTTACATTATGAAGAATCTGCAACATTTTGTGGATGATAGTTTGAAAACGGGGTTTCAGAGTAAACAAGGTATTTTTGCTACACTTTAAGAATACTAAAAAAATCCCCAAAACCCAACCCTGCTTAACAAGCAAACATCCATATCTGTATATACCTCAAATGTTTAATCTCACACGTTTTTGCTTTCTTTCATACTTCATTCATATGAGAAGGTACCCATTTGCCAAACATGTAAACTGAAGCACAAAATGGATAGACTCTTTACCAGACTCTGCACAGAGTGGCTGTTAATATAAAAGATGACAGCACTGTGGAATGAGCAACAGACGAAAAATTTAGGTGTGTGTCCTGCAAAGACTTAGAGAGGCACAAGTAGAAGAAAAGTGGACTATTCATTGTATAAAATGAGGTGTCTGTTGTGGAAAAATAGAACGAAGATGGACTTTTAGAAGACTGTCAAGGCATACTGGGAAAGGTTTCTGCTATAAGTACCTATTTCATTATAGTTTTCTGAAAGCATGAGCTACTGGAAGATGGGACAGTGAGCTAAATGGATCTGAAGATCTATCTTGTGTTAAAACTGCAAATAATGTGTCTGTTTAGATTTAGAGTCAGGTCAATTTAGAAGCAAAGAACAGTTACTCGTTAATCTGAAGAAAATTTTGGCAGTGAAAAAAATAATTTCAGTGCATGAACAATGAAGTGAATTCAAGTGAAATGAATTTAAAATTTCAGTTTGTGTATTACTGGAAGTCACTGGAGATTGTATAATGTAAGGAGGATGTTAATTTAAAGATGGTAACAGGTAACTTGTGCCACCTAGGAGCAAAAGCAATTCTCTGAGCTTCAAAAAGCTTTGGTGAAGCTGATAGTGAGTAGCATGAGAATTGTAAAAAGATTGCTCATAACTGGTCATGGAAAATATTTGGATGAATAAGACTGCCTGTTTCTTAGTAACACAGGCAGTAAAGAAAAGTTAAAGTGGGTGTCAGAAAGAATGCGTATTAAGCATGCTGCTGTAGAGAGAGCTTTAAAATGTCATGCACAACATTTCAAGGCCTCAACAGGAAAGATTAATTAGGTTCATGACATAAACCGAGAAAAGGACAGGAAAAAATAATTTTAGAATTTTAAAAATTGTAGTATTTACAAGGTTATATGCTGTTGTATTATAAGACTTTTAAATAATGGGAAGAGAAGAGTCCTTATTTGGTTTAACTGTTGAAAACACAGTGTGCTAGAGTTTAAATAAATTTTGTTTAATGATGTTCTAGCAAAGGAATAATGCATTTTTATTTATTAATTTTTAACAGAAACTGCATGTCTTCCTCTTTGAAGAAGTGTTGGTGATTACTCGAGCTATCACCCATAATGAACAGCTCTGCTACCAGCTGTATCGGCAGCCAATTCCAGTGAGGGAGCTTGTGCTAGAAGACTTGCAGGATGGAGAGGTGCGATTGGGTGGATCCATACGTGGTGCATTCAGCAACAATGAGAGAAGTATGACTACACCTTTATTTTTTATTTGCTTATAGGGGGTGATTATAGCCTCAAAACACCTGCCTATGAGACATTACAATATTTTCTCTAAAATCCACATTATCTACATCCTAGACTAGCTTCTTTTAGATTGTTTGTCAAAGTTCACTATATTGATACTGGGATTTCTCTGCACACCTGCTTCTGTACTGAATTGAGAAGGGGAGAATATGTAGAATGCAGTGGCAAAACCACAAAATTATAACCAAGTGTACTTTGAAATCTTAAGATAAGCTTTAGCTGGTATGACTTTTCATATATTATGGAGACATTGATTACTATTCCATAACTAAGTATTTCAGCTGACAGATAATGAATACAGCACTCAGTGTTAAGACTGCCGCTGTTCACGTTAATGTCAAGAGGAAACAGTTATGTCCTTCTAAATAAGCATATTAAAAAGATGCTTGTTTCTGTTACAAGGGTCCTTTGAATCTCACCTATCTTGCGAAAACTTTGAGGGTTTTTTCTATGTATTTGATTTATTAGTGGAGTGAATAGAAGAGATGAGGCAATCTCCAGCTGACACAAGGCGCTGTATTCAGTGTAGGTTCTGGAAATCTGCTTTGCAGAGAAGTAGGAGGAGAGGCATTGAAGTATGGGAGAAGCCTTAATCCTGCTGATTCACTTAAAGCTTTATAGGTAGCTCATGCATGGCAGAACCACAATTGTTTAATCCAGCAATAAGAAATTATTAGAAGTGCTTGTGTTCTGTGTTCTTGCCCCACAAAACAAGGAGATACCCAGACTCTTCTCTCTGGTCTGATATGGTATTGGCAGGGAAACATCTTAAGTCAAAGATTTTTATGTATTCTGTTATTTTAATATACTCATTTATTATAAAATCCATTCAGCCAAAGTATTCAGTGTTTTGATATGTATTGTTTCTTTCAGTCAAAAACTTCTTTAGAGTCAGCTTCAAAAATGGATCTCAAAGCCAGTCTCACTCACTCCAAGCCAATGACTCCTTCAACAAACAACAGTGGCTTAACTGTATCCGCCAGGCCAAAGAAAAAGTTACGTGTGCAGGCAAAGCTCGTGTGCTGAACTCAGAAGCACATTTTCTTTTGTCACCAAATGGGAACAGAGTACACCAGGGAGAAACCACGCTCGAGCAAATGGACCAATCAGACTGTGAGTCAGACTGTAGTATGGACACCAGTGAGATCAGCATCGACTGTGAACGGATGGAACAGACAAACTCGTGTGAAAATGAAAAGCAAGTAGAAACCAATGTTTGACAAAAACTTGCAGTTTATGGAAGAGAATCTGTCTCTTACCTGTACAGTATTTGCATTCCATACATGGAACCATTTGGAGAAGCACTTTTAAAATATTTTTTGTGACAATGTCAATGCAGTCCTTCTTGTATTCATACCTATGAGTGTAGTACTGTAACTGCCTCTCTGTATAAGCTGGAATCTCTTGCAACTCATGTCCTGTGATTATATTCCGTGAACATTTAAGGTGGATGAAAGAGGTACTTGACCAGTTATTCTCAATGTCCTGCTGTAAACGGAATCTCTAAACTACTGTTTTTATGTGCATTACATAAAGAATCTTTTAATAATTTTTAAAGTACTTTATTTGCCGTTTAATGGGGCAGCTGAAGATGTGGACTTAATATGGAGTTTCAGGACAGGTATTAAGATAATAAGTTTTCATACAGGCATGGAAAGAAAAAATAGTTTCTTGGAAAAAAAGAAAAACATCTTGCAATAACCTATCTGAATTCTTGTGGTGTTACATCAACAAGAACTATTGACACAGGCCACGTAACCAGTGACTCCTTAGGGATTAATTTTTCAGAATGAAGCACTGTCCTGAGATCCAGCAGCTGAATTTATTAAAATGTGGTCTGTTAAAGTGGTCAGCATAGTGCTATGGTTTACTTATTAAACCTTGTAATGCTAAGAATAATCCACTGGGAAAAAAAAAAAAAAACCCAGCAAAAAACAACGAATCAAACCTCTACAGCCAGCACTGAATTAAGTGAAATGCTGAGAATACTGGGTATGTGTAAATAAGCTGGTAGTTTGCTTTCAGTGCCATATACATATATATTTTTTATCCCAACCAGGATAAGAATGGAAAAAAGCTTTTGCTTGTGAATAGGCCCTCTTCAGCGTTTTGCACTCCACTGACCTCCACTGTTGGTTTTAAACACCACTAAACTAATGTTAAAACATTTAAATTTCTGTAAATGTCTGTTTACAATTACATGTAGTTGGTTTTTAAACTAAGTGACAATTTTATATAAATGGTGCTCTACAAATACCCTAGGGAATTATGTAGAGGAAGTTTAAACAAAAAGGGAATTGCATTTCCTTTAGGATGTATTACATCCTTTATATTTTTCTCAAGTTTTGTTTTAAAAGTTTTTGTTGCATTTAATCTCATGCTGTAATTGGAAATGTTACTGTGTTTTCTAGTGGCTGATTTAATCTACTCATTATGATGAGAAGCAGATGAGTCACTTAAATGCAGTCTAAAATAGTCGGTTCAACATCCTGTTACTTTTCAGGAATCGTTGAGTAATATTTTATTTCTTAGCATAAGAAATAATGCCAGTACTGTGCGGCAAGCTATGAAAATGATATATTAATAAATTCAAATGACCCTTGATGTTACACAAGCTAACCTCTGCAAAGTACTTGTACCAACAAAAGCAGAAAAACTGCTAAGTTATTGCCAAAAACATTTTTCTTGTGTTCTACAAGTTTACAGAAAATAGTAAATGTCAAGTATCTTACATATACGTATGCTGAGGTGCATTACAGAAATCGGTGTGACAAGATGATAAACAATATAAAGCAAGGCATTTTTTATTTTTTAAAAAAATGTCATTTGTACCCTATAGAACATATTTCTGTATTTATAGTTTTTAAAAAAGTCAGTTTTCTTTCCTGTTTCAGGCTTTGTAATTTATTTCAACTGCTTCATTTTTTAGATCTGAAGGAGTATGCCAGTGAAGATGAGAGAAATGAAAAATTTGCAGAAGAAAAGGCATAGGAACGCATATTAGATGATGAACCATTTTCATAAAAATTGTTCAGCAAAATGTTTAAAAAGAGTGATAATCATGTAAAGTGTTCAGGTAGAGAAGAAAGAATGAATGTGTGTATTTACTTTTTTTTTTTTAATAATAGCCTTAAACTTTTCTGGAAGCATTTCAAATAAATTACATTAAACCATTTTGATTTCTGTTTGGTTTGGTTGTTTGTGCAAGACTACAAAAAGATTTTAGTGCTGCACACACAGTCTTAACATAATGTGACCAGTGCTTCCATTTTGGTGGTCATGGAAGTGTTACATATTTAGATCTAATTGGCTAGATACAAAATAGTAACGAAGCAGCAAGTCACTGCACTCAGTTCCACACATTCTCCAAAGTTTTGTATTATATAATCAATTTAGTAAGTAGGTGAAACAAAAAATTAATATCCTGCCATCAGTTTCTCTCTCCTGATTCCTTGTGGGTCACATCTCTATAAAGTATATATTATTCCAAAACATAGAGATGATGAATTTTGAGGCACATAAAAAGCCACCAACCAGCCAGTGAATCTCAGAAGATTAATTTACATTTGTGTACTATTATTTAGCATCACGTTCAACATACTGCAGTGCAAGTGTTTCGATTCTGCTTTGTAGTTGATGTGCACTTAGCTACTGATTTGATCTAATGAAGCTTAACAATGTCTTTTTTCAAATCATCCTAAGGATTAAGCCTTCCAGCTTAAGAATACTAATATCATTATGGATTTAGTTAGCTTGGTTTGGTTCTAGCACATTTAAAATGCCACTGCTTTTGTAAGAATGACTTTTGATTGCAGCAGGGGGAGGGGGGGGTGAGTGGTGTGTAGGATGGGGTGGGCATGGACAATGTAATGTACCAAAAAGGATGGGTAAAATGATGAATGCAAAGTAAAGAGGAAAAGTAATATAAGTAAATACATCAAACTGATCATCACGGTTAGTAATCCTGGTGTCAGCAGAACAGAGTCTTAAGAAACTGCAGCAGTGAACTGGCATGCGTGCTGCAGCCATGCAGTACACACAGGCCTCTGCGTGACTCTTGAGCAGAAAATTGCTTCAGATTTCTCAGGTCACCCACCATGGCATGTGTAGTGCTTCCACTAATGAGACAGTTCAAAGCTGTGTAATTTTTATTTTGGATCTCTAAGGGATCTTAGATCACTCGTGTCTCAGATGGAAGAATAGCGCCATGGCACAAAGGTGAGAATGAGAACAGGAGGAGCATCTAAAAAAAAGGCAAGAGGGCAATGAAGAGCCTGAGGTGTGTCAAGGGCTTCTGAGACCACCACAAGGGGATGGCAAAAAGGAGAGGACTGCAGATGCTGGATGAGTTCCAGCTCCTCTAAATCTGAGGTATGAGTACTCTGGATCTCACGATCTGGGAGAATAGTGTGTGATGAGGCGTCTTGCTCTCAAGAGCAGAAGGTCAGTAGTCTGCTGTGGCAGTTTCATACCTTTCTGACAAATCTTAGCAGCGTGTTCACTCTTTTATTTCTGGTTAGAACAGACTGTCAGTGTAGTCTTGGCTTGTGAAATTTCTGATGAACCAGAAATATTAACGGTAAAGGCATAGATTGTCTTGACTGAGAAATTAAGGTAAGCAAAGAGAACCCCCTTGAAGTCTGCACTATGTGGGTCCTCTGAGACTACAAAAGAAAATTTAACTGTGCTCTTTGGTTCCCTAGATTTGGTCTGCAGCACTGAAAAGAACAATGCAAGGATGAAGACTTATCTCCTGGAACACAAAGGTCTGCTATGAGAGGAGTGCAGGTGCACTTAGTTTAAAGTTTGTGAAGCTCAGTACCAGAATACCCATTGTCGGAATCTGGGTAAAAGATAGGCCCAAAGTTGAACTCCAGGGTAGAGAAAGTATTTCTGAGTGGTGACTCCTATCCAGCATGACCCACCTGAACCAGGGATACTGCCTTAGGAATGCCTCTGCAATAGTGGGAACCAGGTTTCTTGAGATTTCACAGAAATTTCTAGCGTTTGAAAGACACATCAGGACTTTTAGTTACCGGTTTAATGGGCTGCTTTTTTTGGAAAAGTTGTTTTATGGTGACGCTATCTGGCACTTGACAGTCTTGATTCCTAGGATCTAACAGAGCCGGAAACTGAGTTCTACGTGTATGGAAGAAGATATGTTTCCTTTGAGTAGGGGCTTCCAGTTCCAGAATGGACGGTTCTTCCATATTTAATACTTCCTCATGAATATTTATTTTAAAATACTGTAATCTGTTCTACAGGTTGATGCTGCCATCTACTGGAAATAATTGTGTATTTTTAGAGCTGATTTGATTGCATGAAATTTAAAATATTTTAAGATATTAAATGTATTAATAATTATAAAATGAAAGTATTTAAAAAAATAGAATTAGATATTTTCACCTAATGATCACAAATTTGTTAGAAACACAGAGCCAAGTCGAGACTACTTCCCCAGTTTGTCTCACCTTTTACTATCATAGGCATATTTTCTCCGTGGCTGGTAAATGAGTCTGAAGCTCTTTCCAAGTGTGTAAATCAGGTTTTGTCTCTGAATTTTCTGAAGGTACCTCTCTCTGCATGGTCTATGAAGAAAGTTTAATGATACGGTTCTCCTATCTTTGATCTCCTTGCACCTAAAATTTAGCACAAAATTAGCACTTAAACATTTGAAGAAATGAGATGTGTTTTGCATCACTAGAGTAATTTCTGGAAAGTAAAGGAGTAATTTCTAGTTATTTAAATTAAACTAACAATATGCTCAGGCTAAATAATATTTTGCATTTCTAAATTTGCTTTCATAAAAGAATACTGAGGTAATGTCTGGAGCAAGCACCCAAGTTTGTTCCTTGAGCAGGGAGCCTCATGCAGCCCTCCCTTATAAATGTCTTTATTTTGTGGCTATGAGTCTGATCTAAATCTGCAGTACTAATGCATTACATATCATCTAATTTCAGAATCAAAGTGATCTGCAGCTGCTTTGTACTTGGGTGGGAAACCACTTGGTGCAAGCCAGGGAGTTGTGGTTGAATGCTTGGCAAATATCAGAAACCACAGAAACTAGAAAGACAATAAGGTGACAGATTTTACAACTTTTTTTTACTTCGTATTATTCAACTAATCTCTTCCTATGGCGATTTTTCACTGAAACTTTGTTTTGTGAAGTAGGATGCTTGTTACCTCTTTTATATCTATTAAAATTTGAGATTCATAGTGGTACAGTGATCCAGAATTGTTACATCATTTATCAAGTAGTACTTAGTAATTTTTGTGATGATCTCTCCCAGTCTTATGTCATTTAATACATCAAATAATTTTGTACAGCTGCAAAGATGTATCTTTTTAAAGCAAGTGGTAAATGACGAAAACTTTGTATGTTGTTTGGTAGATAAGCAAGACTTCATACCTTGTTTGGATTTGTTACGATGCATGCTTATGATGTTTATATTTCTTGTTATTGAACACATCTAAATACATTGTAAACGTGTGCTTTAGCATATTTTCCAGCATTCAATGCGAGAGAAAGTGGTAGTTAGCATACTTCTCACAGTTACAGGGTAATTTTAGTAGCCAGTAGTTTCCCACCCTGTTGCCTTTTTTTGTAGTTGTTTCTTTAGTGCTTGTTGAATTTATTGGAGTGGCTCTATAGCTGATCCATACAAAGTGGCTCCATTCCAGAATTACTGGACTACAGTGAAGATACGCAATTTGGACTCAGTGCTTCTTCTGAAGTCTTTGAAATCTTTGCTGTCTGTGGATAGGTATTAATCTAAAGTGAACACTATGTCAATAGAGCTATGGTAATTCAAACAAGCAAGGAAGTAAATGTCACGTGTATATATATATACATGCTAAAACTACGTTTTCGTAAGGGGGGCGGAGTCATATACACTTAGTACATCTGTACATACGAACTTAACGGCTACTGGAAGACCTTGTTTTCTTTTGAAAATTCTTTCACCCTGCCCAAAGCATAGATACATTTTTCAGTAATTCTTTCGGAATGAGAATAGACAATATGGTTGGAAGGACCTACATTAAATAAACGTGAAGCACACAGTTAAAGAAATCCCAGTGTCCCCAAAGAATTCCTTCCTGTGCTTAACTTCTATTGCTAGACAGTTTTTCCTAACATTTAACCTAAATCTCCTTTGATACAAGCTAAACCTCATCCCAGTCACCAAGGACATGCTGAGAATATTTCCCTCCCTGCAACAGCATTTTTTGTACTTGGTAACTGCTGTTATTTATCCTCTCCCTTCTAGACAAAACAACAGCATTCTTCCAGTCTTTCACACAATGGTTTAGATTCATGCAGCACAAAAGAATCATTAGATATGTTGCCAGAAGTTACAGCAAAGAAAAGAGTGTGTAAAACAAGAGTGAGGACACCAACTTAGCTCTGTAGTAATATTGCTCACTTGTCAATGCAGACAAACCAGATATAATCAAATCCAAACACTGATCAACTGAACTAGTTGTATATTGAAGACATACACAGCCTGAAAGTAATTTTAACAGTTTTGCCAATTCAAACTTAATAATTAACAGGTTGATGTGTTTGGAGATGTGTAATGGACCAACACAGACTTAAATAACACTAGATTGGTATTTCCATTTTTTTTCTTGTATAGGGAAATTCTGTCTGAACAGAGTAAAGCACAGCTAAATTATTCTGCTAATATATTGTCTCATCTGTAACATTCTCTTTACCACCACTGAATCCTTGCAGAGGCAGGACATCCAATTCTCAGGAAAACAGTCTTAATTTATCCATAGGTTGAACACTGCATTTGTGGGTTTTATTACCTCTGGATAGTTGAACACCATGTTTCTGCAATTAGATAAATGTTTGGTCTCATGTTTCTGTAATTTATGTAAATTATAGTTACAGATACTAATTACCCTATTTAAACTTGGCTGGCTCCCCAAAGACTTCCAAGAAGCAACTAATAATTATCAGCTTATCTTCTTTTAACACCCTGGAGGCTACCATTAGCACCAGACCATTTTGTGAGTTGGTAGGTTACTTACATTTTCTGACATACAAGTAATCTAAAAAGAGATCAATAAAATAAAAGGGGTAGGTTTAAATATTTGTTCCTTGCATAGGAAAAACATTGCATTTAAGCTTGGTAGCTGCTTTTGAGATGACAATAGAAATAGCCACAGTTATTGAGATTTAAAATAATTGGTATAAGTAACTAATGAATATGTGCATTTATTCAACAACTACAGCATTAATATACTTTTAACCAAGAAAACAAACTGGGCTTTTAATGGTTTGCTAGGTGCTTGTAGAACTAAACATCCAGTATTCGTATTTCCTAGGCACTGCAAGTATGGGTTATTTTCAGCAGGCACTTTTCAATTCAGTGCATTCCTCAAAGCTGCTGAAGAAAGGTCTTTGCTTTGCCTTTCACATATTCAGACCATTCTTTTACCAGAAGTTATCAGCCATGCAGCAGGGGTAGCAGAGGTGAATAAATGTTAACCTTCTGATTCGATACTGGCCTCCAGTACAGATGTAGGATGGCCAACATGATGTAGCAACACCTTAAAGTACTGGAGAGGAATCCAGCAAAGCTCATCTGTGAATACCTAACAACTGTATCGATGTGATGAAATTCCATTATTTATTGTTTTGAAATACCAGTTATTGGCATTATATGTGAAGCCTTGATTTTCCTTAAAAGCTGATTTACATCCACAATCACAAGGATTAAATGCACTCTCTTTATTCTTTTAGTTACAGAATATAGAACAGACTGAGCGATGATCTTGTGACAGAAGAGCAATTTAAGTTAGCACCTTTGCACGGTTTGCTGTATCACACTCGGGTCCATACATACAGTATTATGTTTTCTTTGTAGGAACACAAAGCTTGTAACAGCTTCATGTTATTACTTGGCTCTGGCACAGAAAGGAAAAAACGTGCTGCACATAACTATCCCAGCATACTACCTTGTTTAGTTTCCTTAGCAAATCTGCTGGAAAAACAGTCTCTGACTTTGCTTCAATAGCACCGAAACCATTTATAGCATTTGGTGTCACTGCATTTGACAAAAGGCACTCTGGTGTATGAAGAATGGATTGCGTTGCCTGCAGTTAATCTGTAATTGTTTATCGTACTGATGAGACATTATAGTTGTTTTATTTTTGAAACAGGTCAAATAATTCATTACTTGCGCTTGCAGTTTTTTCTTGTTGAAACTTGCTTGCAATTTGTAGTTTTACAAGCCATGGAACACAAATAGCTGTTGTCGCTTAAGTCCCCTTACTACAGAATCTGTCTTTGTCACAATCTTAGAAGGACACGTGCATGCACTTGATTAAACATACAAAAGAGGATTACAATCAATGAAGTTACACAATTAAACACATAAAATTATTTGGAAGAACATGCATTTCATTTGCAGTTTAAGATTCTGTCCCAAAAAAGTGTAACAAGCCATATTCATATTTTTAACTGATTCAGTGAGAACTGGACCTCTTACACTGTCTTTGTACCGAGCTGTCATTACTGTTTTCATTGGAATTACTCCTTATGCTAAAGACATGTTAGTCCACAGGCAGAAAAAGTTTGTCAGTGTTTGTACCCTACCCCCCACTAAAGATGGGAAGATGGGGACACACACACACGCTATCCAAGAATTCTGTTAAAGTATACTGAGACTTTTGGCTGTCCTTCATGGTTAATAATTTATTTTTATTATTCAAAGGTGAAATTGTATCATTTTGGCTAACGTCTTGACAGCAACTTTGAGAGGAAGAAGTAGGAGCTGGCTCTCCCGGTGCGCTGCTTCTTTCTGCTCCCGGGACTTCGCTGAGGGAACTGGGTAAGTGGCACGGCTGCTTCGCCCCGGCAGGACGGACCGTCGCCCGCCCGCCCGGCGCAGATGTGCCTGGGCCGACGCACGTCCCCTCAGCCCGCTCCCAGAGGCCGTCCTGAGCCAGGCTGCCAGCCCTGCACCGCGTGGTGCTGCCCGCTGGCTGCGTGCGGGCTGCAGCACGCGGCGTCACCCTTGAGCGAGACGTCCCCTCTTCGCAGGGGAACCGGCCCCGCGCTTGCCCGCGCTGGTGAACGGGGACGCGGGCCCAGCAGCGACCCCGCTCCCCGCGAGAGGCGGCGACGGAGGCCAGGAGCTGCCCCGCCGAGCGCTCCCTCGGCCACCCCGGCGGCTCGCTTCGGGCCTCTCGCCAGAGCCGCAGGCAGCAGCTGCCGGTTCTCCGCGCCCACACCGCTGGCAGGAGGGACGCAGGAAACGAGCGAGCTGCCTTCTCCGCCCCGGCAAGCTGCGGGCAGGGGGTCCTTCCTCGGGCGCCGCCGGCAGCCCGGCGCGTCGCCCGGCCGGCGGCGGCGCGGGCTGCCACCATTTTAAAAGCGGCTCGGCGGCGAGAGCCTCCGCCTCCCGCAGCGTCCGCGCCCAGACCAGCCCCCGAGGCGGCTGTGGCGGCCCCAGCGCGGGCAGGCGAGCCCCGCCCCTCTATTTATAACTTGTGCCGAGAGCGGATTGGCTAAGCCGGGCTGGCTCCAGCCCCGCCCCCTTTCTGTGCGCGCTGCCGCCATGTTAGAGAGCGGGGAGGGGGCGGTGGGGCTGCCATAAGGCGAAGGGACGGAGGGGGAGCAGTAGCGGCAGCGGGCGGTGCATGGCGCTGGGGAAAGGGTAGCCTGGTGGGGGAGGAAGAGAAGGCGCGGGCGATCGTGCCCGCTTCTCGGCGATAGGAGCGAACGGCGGATGCCGTGATCCCCAGTGGTGGCGAGATGGAGCCGGAGCAGCATCAGCGGACGGAGAAGATCAGCGCGGGCCTCCTCGGAGTGGAGAGTAATAGAGCAGGAGCCGCTGAGGACACCACACAAAATGGCGGACGCTCTGAGAGCAGTAGCACTGGGGAGGCGCTGCTGGTGGCTGCTGTTGCTGCAGGGGACAAGGCCCCCCCAAACCTCAGCATCACTAGCAGCAGCCAGCGCAGGAGCAGCATCTCAACGGCAAATGAACAACAGAAGCAGCAGCCGCCCAGCGGTGTGTTGGGGGGGCCTCCCCCTCTCCCTAAGCCCCCAGAAGACCTGCCTGTTAGGAGGAACTTTCAGATCCCCAGGAAGAGCGGAGAAAAGAAAGGTTGTTCCTTCCCTTTCCCTCCCTTCTCTCCCTCACTCCCCTCTTCATCTTGTTCATTAGGCAGGCTCTTTATGCACCTCACACAACTGCATGCAAAATCCTGCGGGTGTGGAGGAGGCTGTGGCATGGCTTGGACTAGCGAGGCTACTGGGGATAAGATTTTTAGTGTCAGAGAGGCTTTTACATTCTTTCCCTACCCCTCTCTCTTTCGTTTTTCGTTTTTATTTTGTCACAAGAAGGAGAAAAAAACAAAACTCTGCTTGAATTTCAGACCATTGCTTTAAGAGGACAGGAAAGCTGGATGCGATCAGGGTGGGCTTGAGTGTTGATCCTGGCTCTGCTTCTGGAGATGCAATCGCACGCAGAGAAGATGGTTCTCTGGGACACGGACACACAGAGAAGATAATTCGCTTTTCTCTTCCCCCGATCTCCTCCCTGCAGGAGAGGGGTGTATTCCTGTTTAGGGTAGACTAGCAAACACTGAGCAGAGATGTCCTTCATTGGTGATGCGCAGAAGACTGTTCTTATCTAGTGAGAGTTCCTTATCTTGCAGGAAGGAAGCAACCATCCCATGTTCACGTGTCTCACCTTGGAAGCATTCCTCTTCGATTGCATCCAGGGTGTTCTTTTTGATTTTTCCAGTAACTCTTCCTCTAAAAGCCTGTGGTATTTCTTGCTTTTCGTGAGACTCCACTGGCTTCTGCTCATCTTTGATTTTGCTGTGTGGTGTTGAAGACATGTCTTATTCCCTCCCTGAAACTTATTTCAGTTCTTGACCTTTTGTTGCAAAATGGGGTCAGTAACTTAGTACACATCACAAAAATACCTGTTCATGTAGGCTTCTAGTTCATCAGAGAAGAGACTGTCATCTAACTTCTTGAAATGCTTGCTTCTGTAAGGAAGAGATGAAGGTAGGTTTATTTCATTATGCAGTCTTTCCCTTTCCCTCCTTCCATTTTTGGCAGTAATGTCCCCTTTTTCATTTTCTTCCCTTTCTTTCCAATTGCCGCCCCTGGAAAGGGGATACAAGTCTGGCAGACATTCATTGTAAAAAGGACTGTGCTGATTTGGAGAGAAAAAAGTCTCTTATTCATCTGACAGAAAAATGTCTGGATAGAACATGGTGCCTCTTGCGCTTCCATATGTCAGACCCAATTGGGGTTACATTTGAATACTTTTATATCTCAGAAATGTTCAGTGTTTAGCTACAGACGTTTGAAGTTCCTCTCTAGCATTTGGTTCCAATGTGAAATAAAGCGTGCAAAATACCTTTTTGGGTCATCTAATTCATCATTTGCCTCTGCAGAAACATCTCCTACAGTGTGTAAAAAGTTTCAGAATATGTAGTTCAAACATCAGGCTTCTGTGCCTTGTAGAGTAGAAGAGGAAGCCATTCTTAGCCTACTTCTAAAATTCACTTGCTAATGTCAAGGTCATTTGACCCATTCTTAAGGGCTTACATTTTAGTGTACTAGTCTTATTTGCTTTCCCTTTCAGCTTACAGAATGCTTCTTGGACATGTTAATCATACTGGCGACTTACAGTTTCCAAAAATCTGATTCTGGAGAAGAGACCTTTTTCCATCTGTCCATGGTGTTTGCGGTCATATAGTTGCTTGTGGTTGCTCATTGTTGGTGTTGCACCATGCGATACCGTAACACAGAGTTCTTTGAGAGAGCGTGTTGTAGGCAAGACTAGCAGAAGTGGGCTAGCATAAAAACTGTGGTCTTTGAGGACAACCAAATTGCTATTGGAATTGACATTTGAGAAATAACGCAATTAAATCAGTTATGGAACTAAAGTAGAATATTAGCAGTGCATTGATTGTCCAACATTGTCATAACATACACTTACAGCATGGTTAGTACCAGTGATCAAATACATCTTGTTAAATTACAAAATGATGCGAGTATCATCTGTCCTTCTCAAAAGAGAGCTCTTAGCTAGATTCTGAATTCTAGCATGAAACAATGCACATGGAAGCTTTGTCCATCCTTCCTTATGTTGGAATTGTCCTTGGTTTGCTTTTTAAACTTCCATTTTTATTCCTGGACATACCATCCTGAGAGATACTGGCTGTCTTGATTATGAAGACATCTGTCATATACAAACTGTAACATCTGTACAGAATGACTTTGTTACTTGGGTGGGGTTTTTGGGGGGTTTTTTGGTGGTTTTAAGCACCAAAATGTGTTTTGGGAATAATTTTTGATTGTGAAGCAATTAAAAATTGAATCTGCAAAACGAAAGGGGAAAATCCTAGAAAACTTAGTATTTAGCTGCTTATTTAGCTTTTCTGAAATTTGTCTCTACCTCTGTTCGGAGACTAGCAAGGGACTGAAAGCCAACAGAATGAACCTTGTTAATGTGGAGAACTGCATCTGGAGGAAGCCTGCTTCTTAAAACTAACTGTGGTTAGTTGTCACAGAGATTCTTTCGACTTCCTTTTTTATTTCCGAGCTGAAGAATTCGGTAAATGAAACTGTAAAAAACACTTGTCTCTGAGGTGTAGTTTTTTAATGTGTGCGTACATTTGTTTTCCTACTTAATCTTGAAAGTTTCTGTTTTCTTGGTACGTGCAGTTTAGTAATGGTGTTATTCTCTCTTGAGTATCGTGTCTCTTTTTTTAAACTTAGCACTATAGCCAGTTGTCATGGCCTCTTCTAATTTGATTGTCAGATCTTCTCAGGTGTCCCAAGTCTGCCTGAAACATCAAAGATCCTTGTTTAATAGGATGAGGAGAACATATTTTCAAGATAAAGCTCTGGAAGGGCATTTTTTGACTTACTGAATTCTGAGTGGTCCTCATACCAAAAGGCAATTCTGAAACACAGGTTCAAGTAGCAACCAGTGACTTAGGGCGTTGCTTGTTGGTAATGGTTGGACATATGTTTCTGTAGTCTACCAAGTTAACAAATGACTGCTGTTTGTCAGGCTGGGGGTAGGGGGGAAGGTCTTGCTTTTGTCCATGAAAGTCTTTGCAGGACTTGCCTGGAGGTCTAGGCTGTCCTTTTTCTACTGAGTAGTACTTGATGTTTCATTCTGCCTAGTCTTTTGTCTTATTTTCCATATCTTTGGTAGAGACGCGTATCTGCTGTTTGCTACTTGCTATTTCTATGTGGGGATTTTGTTAAGCAGTCCTTGATAACTACTTAGAGCTTTTCAGAGCAAAAGACATTTTGGGCCCAAAAAAATCACATACATAACATTATGGTTCATTAAGACCACAGATTTTTGTTTGTGAAGAGTGCTAGTATTCTGCCAATGTAGCTGATAATAAAGTAATTTATTTATCTTCACTTAAAAGTTAGTTGGTTCAGGGTTCCTGAAAGAGAATGCCTCTGTGTTCCTCCTCTTCACGTTCTGACTTAAAAAAATCACAAAACCAAAACCCAAAACCAGTTCACAACCCAAACCCTCTAGCTTCAAATTCAGTTTTGTCAAGTTGAAGCATCAGACAGCTGTGAAAGAGAAACTTAAAGCCTCTAAGGGATTATATCTGAACATCCCATCTAACATCTGTCCACAGACTAGGTACTATATTAGCTGATCTTCATTTCCAGCTAAAAATACATTTATGTTCCAATACAATGGGTAGAAACTAAACAAAACTAGTATTTATTTACTTATTTTTACTTCTGTAGGATAAGCCAGCAAAAACCACAGTAATTGACTTGTATGTGTTACAAGGATACTGTAAATAAGTCCTTACATAAATGACTGTTTAAACAGGTATGATAAAGGTGCAGCATACCCACATCAGGTTTGTATAGTGAGCCTGAAAAATACATGTGCACACATGACTGGTGTTTGAAGTGATGTGGGACTGGAGTCCTCAGAATCTCATACTTTGCCTTTGAACATAGGATTTGATGACTTCTATGGAGGGTCTAGTTCAGTACTTTTCAGGGTTTGTCGTGTGTTTTTTTTTTTTTTTTTTTTTT
>Ga0065711_1031763_pt1 | contig 28797 bp, 27 predicted proteins | sample Hoacrofraction12_FD_59098 | JGI IMG/M metagenome (GOLD analysis project Ga0065711, IMG submission 59098) | Hoatzin crop microbial communities from Cojedes, Venezuela - Epithelial fraction 12 v2 (version 2) | ecosystem: Host-associated > Birds > Digestive system > Esophagus > Crop | place... | reverse complement strand
AGCAGGGTCACCTACAGCAGGCTGCACAGGACCTTGTCCAGGCGGGTCTTGAATATCTCCAGAGAAGGAGACTCCACAACCTCCCTGGGCAACCTGTTCCAGTGCTCCAGTTGCCATGGGGGACATGACCCAGCTTTTAGTTCCTGCAGTCTTTCCTCCTCTCCTCCAGGTCGGTGACAAGCTAGGGCTGACCTGAGACAGCCCCTGCTCCATTTCCTATCCTTCTGTTTCCTAAGGTTTGGATGGTTCTGCTGTCTGCCCACAACAAGACTTGCTTCACCTTAAGACACACAGGTCAGCAGTCTCACAATATGTGACCACCTTTACTAATCACTTATAGTTTTCTAGTGGGTTCCACATCCCCATATTCTCTAGTGCTTGCAGCAAGCATGCACATCCTTAATACATACAGCAAAACCACCTCCCTTTTCTTCTGTTGCTTCTCCCAGGACAAGTTTCTCCCTATTCAGACACCATCCCACACACAAGATTTATTTGGCCTTGGTCAAGGCTACCCAACCGTGCTATTAAAAGAGTTTTCCTGGAGATCTCTGTGCCTGTATTTGTTTGGCTGCTCCTTCAAAGTCTCTGCAGAAGTGGACTGGCATCATTTCACAGTTTCTGTGGGTGAAAAGCTAAGCCACTGAGTGAAAAACTGGTTGGCCAAATCGAAGAGCACAAGCCTGGACTTCTCATTTTCTTAGACTCACTGTCCTCAGGTAGTTAATGCCACCTCAGGTGTGTTGAACAAGGCCGCAGCACACAGATTTCGGTTGTAACCTCCTTCTTCACTTCTTACCAGGGAAGAGAACGCCACTAGATAGAAAAGTGCAGTACACATTCGCAGCTCGGTTGCTGTGGTCTGTCTTCTGCCAAGCCAGTCAAACCAGCAAATCACTGTCAAATATATCCTCTTCCAGTGGCTGGTCACGTTGACATGTGCAGAAGATATTAATTCCAAGCAGCTCATCACCCATTTCAGTCAGGAGAGATCAAAAATAGTGTTTGCTACAGGAGGTTTGTGGCTGTGACAGGATTTTGCTTGACGAGTTAAGAATAGGTGCTCGCAGGATGGAGAGAGAAGGAAGAACAGCTGAAATCTGGGAGCTTTGTGCAGCTGCACGTGAAATCCAGCACAAGCTATCGCTGAAGCACACTGTACCAGGGGACACAGACAGCTGGGACACAGCACTAGGATCATATATTACAGCTGGCAACATTACAAACAACGAAAGGACAATTGTCCTGACATTTTTTTATGGCACATATAGTTCTTTTTAATAAGCATTTCTTTCATAATTGCATCTGTTCCCCAAAGGATTTACGGTGGATTAGGAATCCCATGCAAACAGAGGGAAGCAAACTGTGATTAATTATGCTCAACTTGCTCAAGGTGTGCTGTGGATAGACACAAGGAGGCTAAAGATGGAAAAAAAAATGGAAAACAAACTAATTGGGATTTTTTTTGCAGCGATGAAACTCTGAGTAGGGAGAAACGCTTCAAGACTGCGCTCTTCCCGGGCAGTCTGGATAACTGGTGTGGCTTCCTACCCTACAGCACCTGAGCACCTCAGGTTTGAATAGATCAGCCAAGGTCACTGGGACGGCTGCCCGCTTAAAGCTGGCCATTAGAGTGCTTTGCTAGAGCCGGCTTTAAACTGGGTGGACATGGGAAGGAGAGACATGGGAAAGCAGAGGGACTGACTGCCAAGAGGTAACCTGCAGAGATGGTCCTGCTGCATATTGGTGGTTGTCACCGATAGTCTCTGGAAGACAGGTGGTCCGCTGCCTTGGGGACAGTGACATGTCCCTTCTTAGCAAGCCCCAAAAGGGAGCCAGGGAAAGGAGCAGGACGAGGCTCCCCTAAGCTCTGCTGCACCCCGTTCTTTGTTTTGCAGGACCCATGGCCACAGGAGGAAGAGGCCACATTCAGCCAAGTGCCCCTGCCTGTCCCCAGCAGCCCCCGCAGAGAGCAGCTGGCAGAACAGGCACAGTTCGTTAGCGGCACAATCCCTGTGTGCACCTCTGCTAGCTAATCAATAAACCATTTTTCTACTCAACTGAGAGCTATTTGTCACCGACATGATGAAAAATACCCTGCTCATCAGGAGACAGTGCCCCCAGTCACCAACAAACAGTTGAAGCAGACCAAGATTTCTGAGGTCTCTAGCCCCATCCATGGTGGCCTCACATCCTCCTCCTCCCAGGCAGTGCCCGCTTCTCTCCCTCTCCTTCCCGCATTGCCAGAAATGCACGCTACAAGAATATTTTATCAGAAAACAGGGGGGATCACCTCCTCCCAGGCCCCTTACCTTCAAGTGTAACTGGGAGCTGGCCCCACTGCAGGTGACTTGGTCTTAGGAGCTATGAACCATTGCGCAATTACCACCACAATGAGGTCTATAAAAGCTCAGAGATACCTTCAGCCCACCCTGCAGTGTCCCCTTAGTGGAGCTGGGACACCCACCCACGTCCCCCAGCAGCCCAGCTGAGCTCGGGGTGTCTGTGTACAGATGGCAATACCGTAATTACAACTTCATGGTCATCAGTTGAGGAGCACTTGCAGAAGATCACTGCTCCTTGGGGCTTCCTGCCCTTGGAAAAATGGCACAGCTCGTTCTGAAGCTGCTCCAGCTTTGCTTCCCAAGCGCTGCCTCTGCTTCTCAGTCATCTGCTGAGGCAGCTTTCTGTGTTCCCGGGTGTCACCTTTTTGGAGAGGAACACTCTACCACACATGGTGTATGATGAAACAGCACATGGGAAGCAATGAAACAGTTAAGCACAGAGTCAGATTTGAAAACTATTTGGTCCCAGCAAGAACATTATTTTAGGATGGGGAATTTCTCCCTCTAATAGATATATATGGGAAGGAAAAACTGCTGCCAGTAGAATTACTCATAATGTTATAAATGAAAATGGATTTGGGGATGGTGGGGTTTTTTGCACAGCAAGAAAGACTTTTAGACCATTGAGTTAGAGACATTTATCACTTTCTTTCCACACATACAGCTCAAAACAAGGATTCTTAGATCTGAATGCCCAAGAAGGCTACGCAGTGGTTGGTTTGAACATTATGAAGGACACAGCTCTAAATTAAATGAAAAGCAAGAGAATGATGAAAATACATAGAGACTCTCACTCCCTGGCTGTTGCACTTCACGTGAGAGAGTTTGGCAGTGCTCAACTGGGGCACACTTGCAGGAGAGGCTGAACTGCTTCGCAGTCTCAGTGTACAGCTGGAAGCTGATCCCCATATTGTACCCAAGTAATAAAAAATTATGCTGAGCACAATTGCAGTTATTGCTAATAAATAACAGCACTTAATGGTAACTAGATGCTGCTGACCCCACCGATTTTCAAGCACAGAGAACCAGTGCTCACGACTGCTAAGAACCCAGGGACATCACCAGGTACTCGTGTGGGTAGAAATACAACTGAGAAACCAAGGGGACCAGACTTCACCCCTGGAAAGGTGGCCTTGGTCTGGCCAGGGCTGCCCGGCAAGCTGTGAGGCTGCAGGCAGCAGTAGATGCACTGTTGGAAGGATGGAGGACTGGATGCTGTTTTCAAGATCTGTCAGCTGGGCACTAAATTCCAGTAGAAAAAAAAGAAATGAAAGAACAACGAAAACAGTTTAAATGAACCCAAGAGACACATTTGAGTTACAGAGCAGGGAAGAGGACAGTCATTCTGGAGACCGTGCACTGAAAATATTAAGCAATGAAAACAACATAAAAACTCCCTAGTTTCCTTGTAGCATCGCATGTCAGCGAGCAGGGAGGAGATAGCTGCTGGATATGTGCACTGGTGCCACTGACCCAAAATGTTCTGTACCGTGCTCCCATATAGTGATATTCACAGGGGCAAAAGCTGGTATTTGCTGCTGGCAGTTGTACTTAGCAAAAAGCGGGATGAGTCCGTGAGAGGGACCAAGGCAGAGGTGCCGTTTGTCATTTGAAGATGGATGGGTGGCTGGAGGCAGCTCCGAGGAGAGGCGAGATGCCACTGATAAGGACAGTGGCCTCCCAAAGCTCTCACCCTGCCCAGGAGAGCCAGCTTTCCCGGAGGCTTTGGTGATGAAGGACATCAGCGAGGCAGGAGGGAGCTGGGTGAACCATCGCATCGGGGGCAGCTCTGTGGTGGGCTCAGCCATGACGGCCACGAGCGGAGGTGGTGGGAGGCAGGGCAGGAGGCTGAAGGAGCTGACTGGGGCAGCTCTGGGCCACCAACAGGCATGCAGTGAGGCTAGCAAGTCTCTGCAGGTGGCCTGTGGCAGCCCCACGGACCATGCATTCGTACAACCAGGGCTGAAAAGGAGGAGACACAGAAGAGTCCATGAGGGATTCAGGGCTCATGGCTTCGTGGGGGGGACCAGTCCAATCTCCTCTGAAGCATTTCCCCAAATTAATGCTTTTTGAATGTGACCACACCATGTAGAAAAGCATCCAATCTTAATTTTAAAGTCACCAGTGAAGAAGCATCCATCACGAGCCTTGGCAAATTGTTCCAATTGCTGATCACTTGTCCTGTTACCCTGGATTTGTCTAGCTTCACCTTTCAACCATCAGATCTTTGCATGCTAAATTGAAAAGCCCTCTGTCAACACTTTGCATCCTTTAACCTTCCCCTGGAGAGCTGCAGTCACTGCAGCGTGAGGAGTTTGCTCTAACCTTGAAACTGCCGCTGAAATTATGGCACCAAGAAACTCAGTAAGAGAAGTTAAGAGGGGCAAGCAGGGGATTTGGGGTCTTAATGAAAAGAAATGCTTAAAACTGATATGGGAAAACACTTTCTGAAAGAAACCTTTCCTTGCACCAGACTGGTGGGCTCATGGACACAAAGCCCGGGACACAGTGCGGACACCAATAGCTCCTGTCTGTGGTGCAGAGCACTCCAGGTGCCTGACGGGAAAGATGTCCTTCCTTTCCACCCCAAAACCTTGTGGCAGGCATCAGGAAATCAGCAGGTTTCTGAAATGTTGAAAACAAGGCCTGGTGCAAAAGCCGAGATGGAGGTGGTGACCCTGCCCATGACACCCCGATGGGGACCTGCAGCCTCAGGCTGTGCCATGGGACAGGCGTTGCTGGCCCCTGCTCCTCTTGCCAATGGCCCATTACGCTTGGAAAGAGGTTTTATGGGGCTTTCCCTCCCAGGAACTGCAGGTGACCCAAAGGGATTGGTATTTGCATGCACCTTGCCCCACTGCAGAGGGCTTGAGATTTTGGCTGCGTGGTTGGTTATGCAGCAGACTCCTGGGGCTGGGCAGTGGCCACAGGGACATGTGCCCAGCAACATCCCTGCAGAGCGGCTCTGAGAGCAAGACCTTCAGGGCATGGTACAGCTGCTGCAGGAGGACTGTTTGCTATTTTCTCACGGTGTGTGGCATCACCTGCTGCACACCTTGGCCAAAACTGGCTCTGGGTCCCTTTTTTTGGTGCAACACGCTGGGCTGGACCTGGTGGGGAGGGCTGAGGTGGCCATCAGGCTGCACTGGTGAGCTGTTACATGACAAGGTGACACCAGGGCTGGGGTCCTTGCTTCTCCCTCGGCAGGGCCAGGAATTTACTTCCAGGGAAGCTGCTGGGCTGCTTTCTGGCTAGGTCCAATGTTACCCTGAGCCATCTCCTCCCGGGCGGCTGGTACTGCTGCACAGACCTGCATGGCAGGGTGCTTTCTGGGGATGTTTCCTGTTTTTTACTACCAGCTCCGTGTTTCCATGACAATGGCTAACACCACTGCAGACAACATGGAAAAGCCCGGCACAGTGACAGCATCTGCCAGCATGTTACAGGTGTTTGCCCTCTCTGTGCAAGCGAGATGCTCATTTGGGGGCGAGCATCACCCATGGCAGGATGCTGGAACTGATCATCGGAACATCCCAAACTACAGGAGTTTGGTACCTTTGCAGGCTTTGTGGAAAGGTCCCTGACCCAGCCCTTTGCCATCTGGGTAACACAAGTGCTGCACAAGTACCATGACTATATTGCAATCATTTACGCAGCACCTTTCAGAGTACCCAGACCACAGAAAGGAGGCAGAGAGTGTGGCAGGATGAAAGCAGACACAACAACACAGGCATCTATTGGACCAAGAGGGATGAAATGTAACAGGAAAAGCAAAATGCTCCTTGTTGAACCAAGAGAACAATCATAGGTTGGAAAAGACCTCTAAGATCATGAAGTCCAACTATCTACCCAACACCACTATTCCTACTAAACCATATCCTGAAGTGCCACATCTACACGTTTTTTGAATGCCTCCAGGGAAGGTGCCTCAACCACCTCCCTGGGCAGCCTGTTCCAATGCCTGACCACTCTTTCAGTAAAGAAATTTTTCCTAATATCTAAAATCTAAACCTCCCCAGATGCAACTTGAGGCCATTGCCTCTCGTCCTATCTCTGGTTACCTGGGAGAAGAGACCAACACCTGCCTCGCTACAACCTCCTTTCAGGTAGCTGTAGAGAGATGAGGTCCCCCCTCAGCCTTCTCTTCTCCAGACTAAACAGCCCCAGCTCCCTCAGTCGCCCCTCATAAGACTTACTCTCTAGACCCCTCACCAGCCTCGTTGCCCTTCTCTGGACATGCTCCAGCAAGTCAATGTCTTTTTCGTAGTGAGGGGCCAAGGCTGGGGCAGCCCTTTCAGCACAGACCTGTCACGCTTGTGCCCAGGCAACCCCAAGACCCCAGGCACCTGCCACGGAGCCTGGCTGGGGCTGAGAGCGGAGCTCAAGTGCGACCAGCTGTGAGTCCCTGCCATGGGGCTTGCAGAGATGCCATCCTCCAGGACACCCTGAATCCCTCAGGAGCCTGCATAATGCTTCCTGCCATGGCATACGCCTCAGGAGAGCTTAGGGACATCTCCAGAGGGAAGCAATTTTGGGGACCAGCAGCAAATGCCATGCTTGAAGATGTATTTTGGCTGCTGCTTAGGGGACAGGATGCTCAGGGACCCTAATGCGACGTGCCAGGGAGGCATCAACTTGCTGGGTCCAGCAGAGGGGGAACAGCACGTGGTGGGCTGTCATCCAGCTGGGGACAAGGATGAAATCCAGACAGTGTGCTAGGAAGGAGGTTTTACAGTGTAAATCCTTTGGGATCCTGTGCTGGAGGCACAGGCTGGCAAAGCCCGGCCACGGGCTGAACTCCACAGTGAGCTGCTGGCTCAGCCGCTGCATTGAGAAGGGCCAGTTTTCTGCACAAAACGGCTTAATGAGAGATGCTGAGTGACGATGAGTGGCGTCAAGGGAGACAAGGGTACCCAAGCAGCCTCGTCACGGGTCCTGCCACAGCCCCGAGGCTCTGCCCGCATCCCGCAGCACCTGGGACCGGCAGGAGGAGATGCTCTGCTCTGGGCGTTTCCAGCTGCTTTACTCCAGCTTTTCCAAAGCTGCCCATAGGAAAGGGGATGCCTGTGCGGGACAGCACCCAGCAAACCGCGCTCTCTGGGGGTGCGAGGCTCGCTCCCTGGCTGGCACACTCTGCAATTACCCTTCAGGGGACTTCTGTGATGCCATGGCTGCAGTTTATGCTACACTGAGTCATTGCCAACTTGGTTGTTAATTCATATTAGGGCCGATGTGAACACTGGCGTGATATTTTCCGGGATGATTTCAGACTGTTTACCGCTGCCGTGTTACCATGGTGATTAATGCAGTGCCGCTCAATGCGAGAGTCCTATTAAACACCTACACGCGGGGCTGTTTCCACCGGGGACGAGCTCCCCAAGCCCTTGGGAGCCTTTGCCCAGGTCCCCCTGCCAGTGCCACGGCTTCTCTCTGCGCCCTGTGCTCGGCTGCATCCCCTCCTGCCCATCCCCTGCTCCAGAGAAGACCACAGTGACTGCTGGAGGGACTCGTTCTCTTTTGCCATGCAGCAACTTGACATCCCCAGGGAGGTTCCCAAAAATCACAGAGGCTGGTGAGAGAGTGAGTGCAAGGGCAGGGCTGACCCTGTGCACCCTCACAGCTACAGGCTCGCATGGTGGGTGTAAGGAGGCGAGATGCCCACAAGCCTCGGGCCAGCAGCAAGCATCACCTTCAGCCTGCACTTTAAAATAACCCAGCTTGACACTGTTAAACACCTTTCTGTAACCTCAGCGTGGCCATGGCGAAGCGTAATCCGCCTGCATGCAGCCCTCACTGCGGGGCAGCTCCCCAGGACTCCCGACATGGCCCCAGGGCTCTGCCTCACTTGTACGACATGAAGTACCTTGCCATGTCGTACACACAACGTCTTTTAGGATCTCTTTCCTCCCGGCAGCCCTGATTCAGTATTTATGAGGCTAACGCAGCCATTAGTCCCTGCTCCCGGTGCTGGAGCACCGGGATGCAGAGGCAGGAGGGGACTGCACACAGGATCCCAGGCAGGATCGCCCCGGTACAAGCCTGTGGGCATTTGTCAGCAAGAAATGAGAGGGTTTCTGTGCCACCCACAGGAGAAATAGCTGCGGAGCCCAGGGTAGCTCCTCGCCTCCCTTTCCCAGCCTGAACACGTGGAGCCACCAGTTGCTGGGGCGAGTGGCTCTCGGGGGCTCGCACGACCAGCCCAGGGGAGCTGTCACTGTGGGGGTCACCTACCCACAGCGTGGGGTTTCCTGCAAGAGGAAAAGAGCCAGGAGGAGAAAAACATCATGTTCCCCAAAAATTTTCCCAGCTACGCTCTGCAGAGATGCTCGGTGCAGCGCAGAAACTTCAGCAGCTATTGTTTTCCCAACTTCTGGGACAGCTTCTGCAAGAGGTGTCTCTATGGGGCTGTTGTAGGATGCTAGACCATGACGGTGGTCCACTACAGGCTACAGTGCATTTTTGGGAACATACCAAGGGAGCTGCTGCTCTTTATTCTGCAGCCTGGGCTTGCTCCTACCTAGACAAACCATGAGCATCCAAATCTACGCACCACAAAGAGTGGATTTTTACAGCAGACATGACACCAAGCTGCACAGCACCCTGCTGATATGGCATGGCCGAGCCCTGCCATCCGGAAGGGACAGCAAAGGCCATCTCCTCTGCCTGCCCTGGCCAAGCCCCTGCAAGGTGAAGAGCATGAGCTCCTTCCTCCAGGCCAAGTCCCGGAGTGGGGCAGCAGGCACCCTGCCTGGCACGGCTGGCCGGGGCACAGCCCACCCCGGGGGGGAGGAAGACCTCTGGCAAACCCCTCAGCCTTGTGTATATTAATCTGCATCCCAAGGAGGCATCTATTTAATCTCCAGCTATTGTGTTTTTCTGACATATTTATGAGTCCTCTGTCTCATTAATCTGGCGAGTATTCATAAGGCTTTCCTTTCATGCTAGAATAGCTAAGGGCAAAAGCCTCTATTTATCTATTCAGTGCCAAGGAACCTTTCTCAAGAGTCAACTGGATGAAAGGTTTTCACCTTTTAAAATCCTTAATAGAGTTTTCCCAGCAATATGTCTTACGTGTTTAAGGAAAAAGTCAACTTCCTCTTTACGGCACGCCTCGGGTTCATTTCTTTTATTACCTTGACAAGATAACATTCACCTCCTCTCTTAACGCCTGCCTTTCTTCCCCCAGCCCACATCACCCGCACATGGCATTCCAGCTGAACAGTGATCTGTCATGGCAACAGCCTTATGGGAGAGTCTTTAAAATAAAAAATCAAAACTAAGCATGCCACAAAAGGTTGCCCGAGTGGCTTCATGCTCAGATTGCCTTTGGTAGGATTAACCCGCGCGCCCTGCCCTTAGCAGCTATGTTCCTGACCTCCTGCGGGCTGGGACCCACCGTGCTCAGCCAAAGCCAAGGCTTTACCAAGTGGTTTGGGGCTCATTTGGGGTGCAAACGCCGCTCCACACGTGCAGAGGAGCCGTACTGGCAGCCTTCCTCCGGGACCCCGTCGGGCCCGGTATGGCGACCACCGGCAGGTCCCTGTCTGCAGACGCTGGGTGAACACCTGGGTGTTTTATTGATGGAAACAGCCTGCCCATCTGTAACTCTTCATGCCAGGCTGGCCAAGTGCTTGTTTCCAGAGGTCTATAAATAATAGTAACTGCTGAGGTCTGGGCTGATTCCCCACGTGAGGCTCCTTTCCATTAGAGCACTCTCTAGTAATTGCTTTTCATTTACTTTTTTTCAGGGGTCGTCTTAGCATTGTATCTAAATCAATATTGTAATTAAAACAAAAATATTTCAGAAAAGCCACAGAGCAGTAAAAACAGGGAAGCAATTACAGGAAACCTTTAAGCGTTAGTAGCGAAAAGGAAATAAAAGAATAAAAGCTTTGAAACTCCCCTTTGAAACGTTTACAAAAACATTTTGGTGCAGCAAATGGTCTTTGAAAGCACTCCCTTCTGGTTGGGCCATGGAGTTTGTATTTCACACTATTTTGGTGTACGCTGGGCCGAAGCACATCAGGATTATTTCTCTCGGGTTTCTGCCCTCATTTTCTCCCTCCAGGCACATGGCCGCACACACGTGTACCCATGCACTGAGATTTGGGCTCCTGCCTTCTTTCAGCAAAGATCTGAACCAAGCCACTTTCCCTCGCCCCTCACATCGTTTGCCTAATGACCTCCCACCTCAGCCCTCGGACCAAACCCAGGAGCCAACGCCAGCCGTCCCACCATGGCTTTACGGCTACCGTCTACTTGCAGCGTGCTCACACTCTGACTTCGCAGCCAGCCTCAGTTAGAGCCACAACATCGTATTTCCCCTTCTGACACGCTGCAACTGCCCAAATAAAGGAAAGTGCCATCGGTGAAGCCCTACCCAATTATCTGATCAAGCAAAGAGAGAGGGAGCAAATGTGCAGGAAACAGATGGGGCCAGTGATGGCTTGAGAAGTCAATCTGTTTGTCTACTAATTATTTAATGTAGGAGACAATTTCAATACTTAACCCCCTTGATCCCAGGAGTTGCTTTGCTGTTAAGTATGGGAGTCAGGCAACGCATTTCTCATTAGCATTTAGCCCCTGGAGCTCCAGATTAGCCAGCATTGAAGTTTTGAATAAAAAATGAACAGGAGTCAGACAGCTTATTCATCATCCGCTAGGAAGATGTCAAGTTTGGATATCCCAGCCATTATCATAATTGCCAGCGATATCCATCCATAAATGCACGTCCAGCAGCATCGGCCTCCCTTTGCCGCTGACCGAGCGGTGGCTCTGCCCAGCTGCCCCTTCTCCTCGCGGAGGACCCAGATGTTCTGGGAGAGACCTGGTGCTGAGTCCCACCTGGATGTGCAGGTATTGCTGGCCACGGGGAGGACCCTGACGTCCCCTGCATCACGCGTGGGTGCTCACTGCCAACACGTGCACGGACAGGCATGGATACAAAGGGGCCGTCTGCTCCGCACGTGATGTTATCCAGCACATCTGATGATCCCACTCGAAGTGAACCAAGGCCCTAGATTAAGCAGTAGAGCACGGTCTGAGATCAAGTGATAAGCAAGGCGTGCTATAAACTAAAGCTACTCTGTGTAAAGGGCACGAGTGAGGTGCGATAGCTCTGGAGGAAAGCAGCTATGGTTGGAAAGAGGCCATCCTCGCTGCCCTCATCCTGCCTCCAGCTTTCAGTGCTGTCACCACCCCAGAGTAAACCCCATTAGGTGGGCTCCAACGGCATCTGAAAGGCAGGGCCAGGACACGAGCCTTTGGAAATTCACAGGCCCCTTCTTTCCCCAGCAGTGCTAAGAAGAAACGCGATGTTTAAATAAAACGTGAAAAAAGGCTGGGAGCGAGCACGCTGGCTGACTCGCTTTGCAAGGTGCGAGTCCGGCACAGACGTTGATGCCCCAGCCCTGGCTCACCAGTCGAGCAGGATCACCGGCATCTCTCTCGTGGTGCCCTACCACCCTTGGTGCCTACCCCCAGCTTGGTCACACTGACAGCCTTTGGCCCTGCCCGCAGCTGCTCTGAGCGATGCCCGGGGCCGGAGTCTGCTGCGAGAGCACTGGTCCCTGAGTGCTGACATCTCTCCTACCAACCACACCGCTCTCCTTGTCTTCAGCTGGGCATCTACACTGCTTCTTGCACCATCCAGCCCCTTCCTCTGCTCTCTCTCCCCATCCATGACCCACTCTAACAGGTACCAGTTTGCCCACACACCCTCCTCCAGCAGCTTGCAGCTGGGATGGAGCAGCGTTGGTCTCCAAGCAGACGCGAGCTCAAGCAGCATCCTTCCCCGCCGGGAGCTGAGCAGCAGCGTGGCAGGGGCCGCTTTTACGATGCCCCATAATTTCCGAGTGGCCCAGCGCTTACTCTTCCCTTTAGCTTTATAGCTGCAGGGTCATGTAAATCTCCGGTACGTCATTTATCACCCCGCCTGCGTTTCACTGCCTACGTGGAGAGCTTTGCAGGCGGGCAACAGGCTGGGCTGAACACCCCGTTACGGGCAGCGCAGGACCAGACTCTGACACCCTGTCTGCACCCAGCACTGCCAATGCAGCTTGCTGGGAGTCCACGGAAGGCACACAGACATCCCAGGCAATTCTTGCCCGTTTGCTTGCCCTCGCTGAGCAGACCTGTCAGCAACGCCGTTAAAGCATCTTGGGCTCTCGGATCCTGGGTGAAATCCCAGGTCCTGAAGTCAGGTGATGGGCAAATCGTGCCTTGCATTGAAACTAAAAATGTTTCTCCTGTGTATGCAGGTGCCTGCTGCTTGAACTGCCTGCCCAATTCACATCTCCCCCCTGTCCTGGTGACTGGTCATGTGTTGAAACCCAGCACCAACTCGCCATGCAAACCAGAGCTGGCTGCCAGCATCACCTCCTCCTGAGTGCCCAGAGGGGTCCCAGATCTCCCTGGGCTTGGAGGGACAGATTAGGCTCCGATTTGGTAGCATATATGAAACCGTCGCTCCCCTTCTCCTCTGTTTTATTAAATTCAGCATGTGGTTTTTATGAGAAAAGATAATTACAGAAGAAAAGGTCACTGTTATCTGTGCTCTGTTGTCAGGGGTCACCCAAGTTGTTTATTGCATCACATCTCAGCTGATCAAAACCCAGGCAGCTCGGGGACCGGCTCAGGGATGCCGTGAATGCGTGAAAAGTATTTGGGCTGTCCTTGACCAGACGCTGCCTGGCACTCTGCCTACACATTTCACAAGTCTTTTACCCCTACGACTCCCAAAGACCACAAAACAACGTCCTGCCAGCCTGGCCACAGGGGTGAGTTTGCTAACTGGAGGGGTGAGACTCTTCTGACCGCTCTTAGCCGGTGCCCACCAGCAGGCTGGCATGGAGGGATGGCTTTTTGCTCATCTCGTTGTAACTTTAGCAGCTAGAGGAGAAAAAAGCTCATTCCTCTGACTTCTGGCTCCCGGACTCCGCAGGGTCCCCAGCAAGGCTTGCTGGAGAGGAAGGTTAGCATGGGAGCACGGGGCCAGCCAAGGCCTTGGAGAGGCACCGACTGCCTTGTTCTGCCATGGATTTTTGTCAACGAGGGCACCTCAGCTCGATGGGTCTGAGGCAGTGAAGAAACACCACGACCTCCCCCCCAAGAGCGGCTGCCTGGCTCCTGTCAAGCTCCGGGTCTCCACTGAAGCCCATGGGGATGGCAGCACACCGGGTGAGCTCTGCCCCAGAGGCAGGGCAGGATCATGGGGGCTGTCTCCCCGTACAGCGCACAGATCTCCTGTCACTGCTGCTCTGCAAGGAGCTGGCGAGTCCTTCCCCGCTGCTGTGGCCCCATGCGCCAGCCCTGCATCCACCCCATGGTCACAGCTCTCCATCTCCCAGGGCAGCATTAGGGCAGAACCATTCCCAGCACAACATGGGGGCAATTTTGGGAGGCAAACGCTCCTGCAGCAAGGTAAACGGAGAATGCTGCAAGAGGTAAGGAGCCCACTGCATTGCCGCAGGACAAAGCAGGGTACCACACTCACAGGGTGAAGGCAGAGATGCCAAGGGCCCATCCTCACCCCGAGAGCGTTGGCAGTACCCGAATCCCAAAGCCTGGCTGACTGCTCCCTCCTGTCGTGCCCTTCAAGGCTCCCCACAGAGCACCCGGGCTCCAGCTGGCCCTGCCCTGGGTGCCATGCCGTGCAACAGCAACACAGAACCGTAGAATCATCAAGGTTGGAAAAGACCTCTGAGACCATCAAGTCCAATTGTCAACCCAACACCACCATGCAAGCTAACCCATGTCCTGAGGTGCCATATCTACATCTTTTTTGAACACCTCCAGGGATGGTGACTCCATCATCTCCTGATTCTCCAGAAAAGAGTGGGTTCCTGCACAGAAGCAAGGCTGAGGATTCGGGTACCACTGCAGGGGGAAGGGACGGAAGGGCTGCAGGTCTTCTCCAGTTCTGGCAGCACCTCTCACCTCCTGCTTGCCCACACGCTCCCAGGGTCCCATAGATGTTTTCCGCAGCCCCATAGATGTCCATGCCACAGGAGTAAGAAGGTGCCCCAAGCATTATGGAGATGCTATGCTGCAGGAGGGTATCCTACAGCCACCTCTCTGGGGTGACACCCTCACTCAGTGGCATTTCTGGGGTCAGTTGTGGGCTCCTGGTGAGCACCAAGCAACCTCAGCCTCCACCTACCAGCAAAACACCTCCAGAGAGGGCACATTTTGGGCACCTTTCCTGCCTCTCCTGCAGGATCTCGCCCTGAAGCAAGTGATGCAGCAAGGAGGGGTTTGTTCTTTTCTGTCCATGCTTTTCTCTTGCTGCTCAGTGACTGGGGATGCATGCCAGGACCCATCTTTCCTCTCTCCCTCCTCGGCTCTGGCTGTTCCTCTCTTCTGCCGCTCAGGAGAGGGCTGCAGCCAAATCCTGATGGCTGGCTGGTGTAGGGGAGGCTCTTTCCTCAGCCCTCTCTCCCCTGCACGCTCCCTTTTCTCCTCTGAACTGGCAGCGCAGGCTTCAGGCAGGTGAAAATTGATTTGCAATGAACTGGTGCCCTGCCAACGCCTGACTCATCCATTCGCTCCGCACACATCCCCCCCGCCGCTCATAAACCATCGTGCCACGGAGCGGAGAGGGAGCGCTGCGAGGGAGCACAGGCGCGCAGGAGTTTTAAAAGGGTTGGAGAAAACACTAACACAGACCCAAGCCGCACAGCAGGATTGATGAGGAGTCACAGCACGCAGCAGACAATATCAAGGATTTACGTAGCAGACGGCAGGCAGCGAAAGGTGAAAATTGGGAACCGAAACCCACTGAGCAAGAGAAGATGGGGAGAGCGTGGCTGGGGAGGGCAAGGTGCTCAAGTGGTCCACACCAAGAAGTGGAAAGACATGGAAAAGACATGGTACATGGAAAGACTGAAAGCTACAGCCATGAGGGCTTGCGCACAGCTCACGCTCCAGCTGTGTCTCCTTGTTAACCCAGGACCATGCCCCGCGTGCTGCGCATGGCCGACATGCCAACGGGCTGGGAACGGGTCTGGAGGAGTCCATCCCACACGAGCCAGTCCCTCGCTCATGGAGGAGGCACTGATCTGCCTTCCAGGGCAAGAAGCATCTAGGCTGGAGCTGCCGTTAATCAGCACCAACCTTCGGAACCGCTCCTCCCACTGCTGGCTGCGACGGCTTATCATACCCCACGCCAGCCGCCTTTCGCTGCTCCCGGCGCGTGGGATCTGATAGCACCGTTTTATTACCCGTGACGGATGTGGGATTGCTGGAACTCAACAAGCTGCATCCCTGAGTTTATCCCAGCGCTCCTGCCCAGCACATGCCCACCCACCGGCCAGGACCCCCGTGGGGAGCAGCCGTCCTCCAGAGCCACGCTCACCCACCTGCCCTCGAGCTCAGCCGGGGACATCCCAAATCTAAGAAATTGGGGTCAAAGCACCCTCAGAGCCAGCACAGGGGTGCAAGATCTGCTGGGGACTTACACTAAGAGCATCCCTTGGCTAGTGACAGTAGGAACTGGCTCGGACAGAGCCCAGAAGCTGGAGGGGCTAAGTCTCAGGGATAGGATGGAGAACGATGCTCTGGAGGGAGGCGAGAGATGGGAACCAAACAACCCACTGATGGCACAGCTCCTCCAGCCCGCTCAGAGGATGGAGCAGCCCCTGTCCCTGCTCCCTGGCTCTCCACCAATGCAGAGCAGCTGTATTTCACACGAATCTTAGACAATTACAGTCAAGCAAAAAAACCTGACGCTGAATAGTTAATATAAGCACACTGCTCTGCAAAAAAAAAAAAAAAATACAGTCCCTCAACAGGCCTGTTCCAAATAATAATTCAAGTTCTTCAGAAAGCAGGTCAGCAGCACTGAGTAATAAGTTCATTATAATCTAATAAAGTTCATTAGTCCTTGAAAAGTCTAAAATGCAAAAGCAATATTACCGACCAAATCGCCCTCTGGCGGGATCATTTCTGGGTGGGAAAAAAAGGATTTGAGATAAAAGGAAATAAAAATAGGCAGCAAGAATTTGAAACAGGAGAAGACATTGCTGGGAGAATTGGAAACACCTAAAGTACGTCCAAAGAGCTGCTTCTCGCCTGCAATAAAAGCGCTGGGCCTCACACATGAAAGAGAAAAGCGGCTATCAATAGCGGGGCAGTCGGGATGGCAGCTCGCTTGTACGCGGCTGCACAGCCACCGCCCTGCGAAGCGCAGTCGGAAAAAGAAAAATCCCTGCACAAGTGATAATAAAAGCCCTTAATTCAATGTCAGCGGGGCGCAGGTTTGAGGAAAAAAAAGAGGCGACGCGTGATTCAGCTCCCGGCTGCTCGGGGACATCTGTATTCAGGTCCCCCGCGCGCACATATTGCTCCTGCAAAGTCAACACGAGGAATGGAGGAAAGCAAACAATACCGGGGAGCCTCCGGCGCTGGTGGCACGGCCAGCCCCGCCGCTGGCTCCGCACGCCCCGGCAGCGAGAGCCTCGAGCACGCGTGTCGCCGTGCATGCGCGCTTGCCGGGTGGGACGCGCAGTTGGAAGGCTCTGGGGCAGCATCCCCGCGGTGCAAGAACGGAGCAGGAAAGCAGCAAAGTGCTGGTCCCAGCCGCAGGGGAGGCTGCGAGCGTCGCGGGGTCGCACCCGAACGCAGCCGCTGGAGAAGCGCCGCTTGCTGCCCCGCTTTTGCTGGATCCAAATTAACAGGGAACAGGGAATCAGCTGCAAATCTGATTTCTTACCCAGCCGGGAAGCTGCTCCCCGGGAGGGAGCCGACAGGCTGGCACCCACCGCTGCCCACCCAGCTGCAAAGGGCAGGGGCAGCGCGGGCTGCCCGCGGCGTGGGCCGGTAACCCACCGAGCCGGCTGCAGGAATAAATCCCCACTAATGAGAGCCGGGGACAGCGCAGATGAGGGCCAGTGCACAAATGAGGGCCGGGAGGATGTGTCCTTTACTGCGGGTTCTGCGGCTGATCCACTGGGATGTTGTGCTCTGCAGAAAAATTACCAGTTTGTCCAAATTTTGACATTTCAGCAGAGGCACCAAATCAGAGGTGGCTTTGGCAGCCTAACTGGGGAGTGATGCTCTTCCCCCAGTGTGGGGAGAGGGGACCAAGGGCAGAGACCTGTCCTGGGGGGCAGCCACCCCCCGGCCCCAGGGACCCCCAGGGCTTTCGGTGCCCAAATGCTCCAGCAACCTCGCTGGGTAGATGGAGCCCGGGGGGGTGCCTGGTGCTGCCGCTGCCCCACAGGGAGCGGGATCGGGGTCTCTGGGGGTGGTGAGGATGGCTGAGACCAGGCGGCCGCTGCCACCCCCTCCCCTGCTCTGCCTGGTCTGGTCTTTGTCCCCAGGGAAACAGGATCAGACACTGAGAAGACGAACAGCAGCAATTTCTCCAGCACATATTGACTAATTTTTTCTCTTTCCACCCCCCAAAAGACAGTTATTGCCATCCTTAATGCCATCTAGACAGTGGTCAAACAAGGTTATAAAAGCTCTCTTTGCTGAAAAAGGAACAGGGATGAGGGGGTGGCGTGAAAATAAATACTTCACTTGAGACTTCATGTTTCAAGCCTTTAAACTGATTTTTCCTCTTGTTCTGTATCTCCAGTGAAAAGCCAACACGTTTAAAAAAAAAGAAATAATTGTTTGTGATTACGGACAGTTTTTCACTGGGTGCTTAACTTGACCCACAGACTCGTCCCTCACCTGCTGCCGCAGCCGTGGGACATGAGATGTCCCCAGCCCCGGGAGAAACCGAAGGACTGTGATAAGAAGCCACAGTTACAACAGCGAGCCTCAGACCTGCAGCCACCTCCACAGCCCTGCCATCAGGAAAATAAAAATAACACCCGTACAGCAGCAGCAGGGTGACGAGCAACAAGGGTCCCAGGAATGGTAAAAGGTACAGTCACATTTTGGGGAAAAACAGTTTATTTAGAAATAAAAAATATCAATCTGTGACATCTGGAATTATTGAAGAGTTTGTCTGAATACAAGCGGAGCCTCGTGCAGCGTTACTACCCACCGGGGATGCCGAGGCACGGAGAACAGCTTCGGCTTTTACAGGTAGCGCTCAGCGTCGAAAGGTGATTTATAGCCAGCACACAGGAGGGAAAACTCTTCCCATACACAGCCCTGCTTGCTGCGCTGCTGTAATTATATATTACACCGAAGTGCCCTTGCTATACACCGAAGGGCAGAGGAAATGAAAAGCCGTGTCACATTTTTCTGACATCGCCCATCTCTTACGCTGCCCCGCCGCCACGTCAGACCCACGTGCTGCGGTGCCCGCGCCGCGCTGGGAAGCCCGAGTGCTCTGACAGATCAAATTGACCCGTGACAGGTAACATCTGGTTCGCTCTGCTGACAGGTCGCACCCCGCCGATGAGATAAAGCACGTCGCGGTGGGGACACAGTTATGTCTGGCTTTTGGCGGGTGGAGAAGATGGTGAAGCAAGAGACAGCCCCAGCTCAGGTCCTTGCTGAAGCCCCTGATGCAAGAGAGTGGACAAGGAGGGAAGTCCTCGGGCCAGTTCTGGAGCCTTGGGATCCAGCACTTGCTTACGAACACACCATGGTGGTTTTTGCAGGAAAAAATGCAAATTCCTGCGCAAACCCAGCTGCGGGTTCATTGGTGGCTCCCCAAATGCTGTCCAGCAGCAGGACTCCAGTGCATTGAGCGTCCATGGAGGGACACTCTGCATCACTTCGCGTTCCCTGGGCCTACATTAGGGTTTAATCATCACAGATGCAGAAATAGAAGCTAATAGGGAGCAGACCTGAGGAGAAGGACTTGGGGGTGTTGGTTGATGAGAAGCTCAACATGACCCAGCAATGTGCACTCACAGCCCAGAAGGCCAACCATGCCCTGGGCTGCATCCCCAGCAGCGTGGGCACAGGGCGAGGGAGGGGATTCTGCCCCTCTGCCCCGCTCTGCTGAGACCCCCCGGGAGTCCTGTGTCCAGCTCTGGAGCCCTCAGCACAGGACAGACCTGGAGCTGTTGGAGGGGGCCAGAGGAGGTCCCAGCAATGACCCGAGGGCTGGAACCCCTCTGCTGGGAGGAAAGGCTGGGAGAGCTGGGGCTGGGCAGCCTGGGGAAGAGAAAGCTGCGGGGAGACCTTAGAGCAGCCTTTCAACACTTAACGGGGGCCTACAAGAACGCTGAAGAGGGACTTTTGACAAGGGCATGTAGGGATAGGACAAGGGGTGATGGCTTCAAGTTGTAAGAGGATAGATTTAGATTGGATATGAGGAAGAAATTCTTAACCATGAGGGTGGTGAGACACTGGCCCAGGTTGCCCAGAGAAGCTGCAGCTGCCCCCTCCCTGGCAGGGTTCAAGGCCAGGCTGGATGGAGCTCTGAGCAACCTGGGCTGGTGGAAGGTGTCCCTGCCCATGGCAGGGGGGTTGGAACGAGATGATCTATAAGGTCCCTTCCAACCCAAATCATGCTATAATTTTATGAAATATCAAATCCCTTGTGGACCTGCAATGAAAAACTCCACAGTATTACCACCACATGTTTTCAGCAAGCAGTGCTTCAGAGGGCATGTCTTTGTCAGGGCTGCTTTACGCTCACTGGAGCCAACGCTGGTGACGTTCAGCACTGAGGACGCAGCATCAGGCTTGTTCCTCACCCTGGGGTAATTTGTCTCGATCACCCACGGGGAAGAAAAATAAAGATCTGAAGGAAGAACACCACAATCTATTCAAACTACAGGAGAACATATTGGGAAAGAGCTTGAGGTAATGACCTTAAAGATTGATTCTCTTAACCAACGCTGTGATGGGCTGCAAATTAAAGCTAGAGGGATGGGGAAAAGGCTGCAATTATCAGAATATTGTGAAGCTGAGAGGAAAATACGAAGTGGCAGAGAAAAACTTCATTATAATTACAGATAGTGTTTCAGATGCCGATTTCAGTGACGCTATGGAAATTCAAAATAATTCCAGAGGAACAAGCTGTATTTCTTCAGAGGCACCCCAGCATCCCTGGCCGGCTCACAGGTGTCTTCGGGACACAAGGGGAAAGGAGAATGCATTTCTCGGTTGTTTGCTAGAGTTTAGATACATCACCAGTAGCCAGAAAAATTCAGAGCTAAACAGTTTTCTGGTAGAAATTAGTGATTTATCAAAACTGGGAAGTTCCATGGAGATTTTGATCAAGTTCAGCTAGAAACTAGGCAGGGTTGGGACTGTCCTTGAAACAGATTTCCCAGCTCCAACAGTCCACAGAGCCAGGGGAGAACTTCATGCCTCTCCAGGGAGAGAAATATGGTGTTTTTTCCAAGTCAGAATAAATCTAAAATTCAGGAGAAAAAAAAAAACCACAACCCTGAGGGCAGAAATGCCTTCAGACACATCTGCTCTCTGAGCAGCTCCCTGTAGAAAGTACGTCTGACACAGCACCTACGCGTGACACAGCCCTTTGACAAGTGATGCAAAGCCCAGTTTAAAATTACTCATCAAATGATGTTAGGGGGCAAACACAGCTTTTTCCAACCCAAATATAGCTCCAGACTGTACAAATCATCTCGAGTTGAAAGAGAAGGATATCTAAAGGTCCAGAAGCAGGATCTGAGGAGGAGGGGATAGGAGATACAGGCTCAGCGTGAAATCCTCCCATCTTTGAAGTCAACAGGAGTTTAGTCTTTGACTTCAGCAGAGTGAGGATTTCACAGGTGTCTATAAACAGATCTGAAGCAGCTCTTCAGGGGAGCATGGACAACACGGGCTGTTATCCTGGCTTCACCCCAGGGAGCTGGGCGGTGGCGCTTGAGGCTGGCAGGCAAGAGCTGGATCCGTGTCCGAGCTGGCCGAAGCAGCTCACACATTCACACCCTAGTGTGGTGCAAGGCACAGCCACTGCCCACAACCGATTTGGGCTGCTTCTGGTGTTTTGCCATGGCCAAGTATCCTGTTTAAGGCGCAGATTCTCCATCTGCATTTAGCAGCATAGATCCCCCAGCCACGTTACAGCTCTCAGCCCAGGGATGCCACGCAGGCAGCGACCCAGCACCCTGCCCCAGCAGAGGGAACTGACCCCAAGAGATGCTCAGCACTATGTCTGCAGCCCTGAAATTGCTCAGCTGTGAGACCAAGATGGACTAAGGTCAGAGCTGAGGGACTAAACACTTTGAGTCAGCCATGGACGGGCAGCACGACATGCCCAGGTCCGTGAGTAGGTGCATGCATTGCTGTGGGGAGGCAGTGCCTCTCATGGTGGGCTGCCCCACCACGCTGGGAGATGCTATTTCCAAGCCCAGGATGAGATGTGCTCCTGCCACAGCCAGTCTGGAGGTGAAACGGGTTTCTTCAAATTGAGCTTTAAGGAAGTATACACTCCAGTTTTGCATCGAACTTACAAACTGGAGAGGTTTGGCCAAGTCCGCATTAGGATCATTTGCTGGTCCAGTCATAACAGGTGTATGTGTGCAGAAGCAGATTTCCATGTGACATTACAGTACTGGCAGAAATCCTTATGCATTTAGAGCAGCAAAAAGTGCTTCCAGCTTACGTCTCGGAGAGAACTGGCACAAGCCCTGCAACAAAAGTACCTCCAGCTGGTGCGAGGTGAGTCTATGCCAGGAGGGCTTGCGGGTCTAGCACTACCTTGTCTAGCATGGGCCACGCTTACACTGCGAGCGGGACAGATGTGGCACATCACATCAGATTAGCGTGAAGCTAAAACACAACATGCCTGCACAAGCAGTGTCTTGCAATAGGACTGTGGGGAGGGCTCCCAGCAAGGGGAACTACCCTAGAAATGGTCACTACCCTAGAAATGGTCACACTGCTGCCTGCTGAAGGTTAGCACAGTGGCAGGATGCAGCGGCATTTAAATCGTGTATCTCCAGATGCTGCCTTTCAGGAGATGTTTTGTTTCTCAGAGCTGTGGCTGCTGCATCTCCCAGCACCTTGGCTGGTACAATCCTTTCCCAACAGTTTCCAGGCACCCTGCATACTTGCACTGGTATTTCCTCCCCTCAGACCTTGCCAATACCAAGGGAGTCAAAATTATGAGATACAATCTTTCCACGGCTCCACAATTCTGGGTGATGAACAGATATTTACTACTTGGACTGATAATTCAAGGCAAAAGGAAAAAATGTCACAACACCAAAATATGGGATTATTCCAGTTTCTGCAGAGATCCCATGCAGAAAACAAGCAGCATGGTCCAGCAGCAGCAGCACCAGCCTTCACCTCCTGAGACCTGGCTTTGCTGATGCGCAATTGGAAGGTTGAAAGCAGCAGCTTTTCCAGCACATCTCTTGCTGGGATTGACCTTGCCTGTTGGTGGGCAGGAGTGACTCTGCTTGGAGGTAGTGGCCATGGACCAGGCAGGTAGTGCAGGACTACCCCAGGCTGTTACCAGAGCTCTGCTGAGGAATTTCAAGCAGGGGCCACTTGCCAAGTCTGAACACGAAGGACAGAGGCAGGAGGGAGAGAAGAGCTGGTCCCAGCACTGGGTAGTTTTGGCTGCCCCAGCCTTGCTCCCAGGACAAGGGGCAAATCAAGGTCCTGGCTTGCAGCAAGGTCAGGAGCACGTTGTTCGGGCAGCGAGTCTCTCCTCACACAGCACTGTGTAAAATAGTCCCTTACTTCATAACTCCTGGCACACAGGCAACACTTGGCCTCAGATCCCCTTTTAAATTCCTCACACTCTTCGATTTTCTGCTGTCCATGTTCAGTGCCCGAATTGACTTCATGCATTATAACCCTCTGGTTTATGCTACCGAGGAGCACCTTCCCCAAGTCCCTGTGCTACCTGGCTGGATTTATTTAAAATATTTCTTCAGATCTGAGTTTTTCAAAGACTAATGCAAATGTTTCAAATACTAACCCCAATTCAAGACCAATGGAGACACATTTGTAGCAGGCAGGTTGTTGTAGAGGTGGTTCCTGCAATGGAAAGCAGGGCTTTGCTGACACTGGGTAACTGGGCACTCCAGTCACTCCGGTTGTTAGCATTCCAGTTGCCCACCCTCACTGCAGGATCTCAATGCTTCCCACTCATTGCACGTCACAACACCCCTCCATGCTGGTTTCACAGATGGTTTCACAGGGGTGCAGGGAGATGAACCAGCTGGTCAGAGGCTGCTGACAAGGTGGGGCAGAGCCTGAGGCTGAAGGTAGGTGTCTCAGCTGGCCGTATGTTGTGCTGACCGCTAGATCCCATGGTTTGCATCACGCCTCCATCCCCAGCCTCGGATTATCACCCCATGCATCCAGTTTGCACTCAGCATTTCACAAGGTTGAAAACAGTGCAGAAAAACAGCGAGCACTGAAAGTAGGAGAGAGTGTGGGAGTTTGATTTGAAGTCAGCAACGGTGTCAGCACTCACGACTGCTGTAATTGCAGAACAACATCGCCTCTCTGAAGAGCAAAGCCAGAAGTGCTCTGGCCCCAATCCAGCCCCGTGCTGCCCAAAGGGCTCCTGTGCTTTGTGAGCCGGACCACGGAGCCCACTGGGCTTTGCTGTGCTGGGGAAGCTTCCCGTGGCCCATACACAGGGCGCAGATTTTCCAGAGGTGAGGAGCATCCCAGGGCCACAAGCACTGGTAGCTCCCTCACCCACTGAAAGCTTTGCACGCCAGCAAGCATCACATCAGTGGCTGACACCAACTCGGCAAACCGAGGAGCTAAAATCAGTCTGCTGGCCTGAGCAACACCCTACAAATAAATCACTTGTCATTGGAAAAATCACCAGAATGTGAGGCTGAGCCAGCCCATCACCAACCCACCCATGGGCTCCTCTGCAGGGTCTCCAGCTGTTTCTGAGCGGCTTCCCACACAGCCCAGGAGACTTTCACACATACACTGACCCGCAGAGCCTACATCGCAGCAGCAGTCCTGTGCGATTCAGACGCTGGCTGCAAGGCTGCCTCCAGGAGCCCCGGGCAGTGGTGGAAGATCCATGCTGCAGTCCCTGAGCTGTGTGGGATGAAGAAACACCCATTGCTCAGTCAGGGCCCCTGTTCCAAATTGCTTCCTGAACAAGCCAAACTCCAGGCTCCAGCCTGACATTTTGGCAGATGCCTACAGCTTCCATGCAGTCACTGGCTCCCTCCTCTCCCCACCACTCTGTAGGGCAGCCTGAAGAGCCCCTCTTCCTTGCTGTATGGCAGGTTCAACCCAGGCCTGATCTGCTCATGGCCATCCAGGGCAACAGCAAGATGGCTAGCACAGCTCAGGTCCCCAGGAGCCCTTGGGACTTTGGAAACCACCCATGACACCTAGATGCAACATGCATGGGATCAGCAACCACAGCGCTCAGAGGTGCATCTGATGGACTAAAGCCCCGGTGGGCTGGAAGCACCAAAGCAGCACACTACATCAGCTGTGACACCCAAATACCCTGGCCACCACATCCATGTGCCGTTCAGAGGGGTGGTGTTGGGTTAACCATGGCTGTGGATTTGGCTTTGGAGGCACGGACGGCTTCGCCAGCTCTCCCCCCATGCGAGCGGGCACAGCACAGGTGTCCACACCACAGATGCACACAGACTCTGGCAGCAAGGTTTATTAACCACTCCGCTCTGGAGTTTGTTTCCCCAGTAAAAAACGCTACCTAGAAAGATACTGACCTTAATCCCCACTAAACACAACAAAAGCAGACGCTGAGTTTTTCCGCTGTGCTGTTCCAACACGGTGCACACCGGAGGCGAGCTCTGCCGCTCCTCCCAGGGAGGCTGGGTGTGTGCGGGAAGGACACGCAGACCTGGCCCTGCTTGCAGGGAGGGCCAGCAGGCTCCTGCCCTCCTGCCCCAGTCCTGACTGACCTGACCCAGAGTCTCCTGCTCCAGGTAACCTGAGTGCCCTTGGCTGGTGTAGAGCGTGGGAGAATCGTAGTGTTGCTACCAGAAGGTGCTAAAGATAACTTGGCTACTAGAAAGGGCAGGATGGATGCAGAACAATCTGATGTGTTCTGTGCTCACCCCAGCGCCGTCCCCTCTGCTGGTGGCACCAACCCCACCACCTCATGGATGAGCTTCCTATGCCACGTCCAGCCCTTCACCCCGACCTCCTCTCCTTGCTGCGTCCAGCCAAGCAATCTTGTGATCTCCTAATGGACAGCTCAGCATACGTGCTTTTGAAAACACAACACTAAGCGGGAACAGGAGGCAGACTGGCATTCCAGGCCTGTGCCAGCGCGATAGCCACCACCCTGCAGTGTGGTGACAGGGCTGCAGATCCCACCCTGCCTCAGCCTGGCAGCCGCTGCCTCGGCAGGCTCCGGGCTTGGGCTACACTCACTGGCGCAGGAAGACAGATTTCATCAGCAAACCGGGAGCTCCATTACCCCACTCCAGTTAATGAACCATTTTGCACAGATACCTTTCGTGGCACTGACACGGACGGAGCTCAGGCTGAAGGGATACAGCGCTGGCCCTGCTCACACCCACACCACGTTACGGAACCCTTTCGGATGCAGAGGGAGAAAGGAAGGATCAGATTAGCAGCTGTGGATACATGACCTGAATGCAATGAACCTGCTCACATGGAGCTTGGCACTTTGAGACAATATTAGCAGATAATCGTTTCGCTTGGCATTGTCTGGAGGTGAACAGAGCCAGGCTTCTGCAAAGTTTGTGCAAATACGAGCACTAGAGGCAGGACTTTCCTAAACACCCATGCAATGTAGGAGCAAGCCTCCCAAGATCTTTCGGGATCCCCCTAAATGCTCTCCATATCCCCAGCCCGTGATCTGCAGGTGCACGAGCGGTCCGCTGGCACGCAGAGCAATGGGAGTCCAGCCTCCCGCCGCTTCCCGCACCGGGTCCCTGCTTGAGCAAGGGCCGCCCTTTCCCCCGAGCAGAGCCCTGCTCCATCCCCAACCTCACCCTCCACCACCACCTTGGCTTCAGGGCTGCCCCCAGACTCACCATTTTCTCTGCGCTATGCACCCTGCCCCACTATTGAAATATATTCCCGCGAGCCTCAGGACGCGGCAGAGGACGCCGGGGCGGTGACTCGCAGCAGGGAGGCTGCCAGCCCATCAATACAGAGCCCAGCACCTTATTTATGTGCGCTCACTCCCGTGCCGCCTCGGACACCGCCTGAATCCTAATGCCACGGCCGGGGTCGCAGCCCTCCTGCGAGCGGCTTCGCCACGCTGCGAAGACAAACCCCCCCAGCTCAGACAGAGAAGCAGGTTTGCTGCTAAATACGAGATTTTTATGGCTGCGGCACGCCAAGGTGAGGAGCCAGGAACAGCCACACGGGCAGGGGGAGAGGACCCGGTGAGCAGAATTCCACGCCCGGTCCGGGGCAGACGTACCAGCACGCAGCTCAGATCTCCAGCCCTTCGCCTGCGGGACGTGCTGCCTTGAGAAGGTCAGAGAAAGAGCTGCTGGCCTCACCTGGGCAGAAGCACCCAACAGCATGCTGGTATCTTCCTGGCCACCTTTCAGTCTGTTTGCTCCACTCGTTCTGAGTTAAAAAGTGATTCACAGCTTCTAGCAGATATTTGAAGCAAGCTGAGTGCTTCCCTCTGAAAAAAAAGAAATCCCAAAGCCTTCTCTTCTGGAAAAAAAGGCAGGTTTGCTTTTATTAGGTTGGAATTGCACTTTGGACTTGCTTCTATATCATGTTTTATGTTTTCCAAGCACTGCATAGGATTAGCTAGTTAATTAATACTTAGTATTATCCTCACAGATGGAGAGAGCTTCTAAGAACTTAAGGTAAAATATTTTAGCAATACAGATTTGTGCCAACCTAAATTTATATTCCTAAGCATAATGAGATTAGTAACAGGAAAAAAACAAAATGAGAGTAATAAAATACAGATCCTTTTTATGCACATAAGGTCTTTTTGCCTTTAGAAGTCCCATTCTCACCCTACACAGTGAGAAGGTTTCAATTCCTCCGTCCATTTTTAATCTGAGTAGAGATTACCAGCCAGGCGCAAGGACCTTGCAGGCGCTGCAGCACGGCACGTGGCATTGCAAGGGCCCGGTGACCTGCCGCGACGCTCTGCGGAGGGGATGGGGCACGGCACAGCCAGCCCAAACCGCAGCGTAGCCCGTCCCCATCGCTCCGCGCTGAGCTGAGCCCACGGTGATGCTCAAAACCATCACCCAGCTATGGTGTCTGCTGCAGAGCTGCAGGATTTGCAGCCACTCGTGCCACTGTCCCCGGACCAGTCACTGCCCAACAGCTACCAAAGGGCTCTAACAGCAAAAGCGTCCTGTGTGGGTGTGCAAGACAAAGCTGGCTCAGCCACGGCTCATTCCCACCTCCAGACCTGAAGATTTTAGAATATTTTCATGCTCTATGTCACATAGAAAAAAAAATTACATAAAAATCACTAAAAGCAATCCAGACGAGGTCACTAAACATTTGATTTTGAAATACTTCTTTTCACACCAACCTTTTCAGCTACTTTCAATAGACATTTCAGTTAAACTGTTTTGACAGAGATTTTGAAGGTTGCTTCAAGATGGAAAACTCAGATTTGCACCGAAAAATGTAAAAATAAGGTATAAACTGAAAGCTGGATCTAGCTCAGGTTGGCTTTGCTTTTTTTTTGGGGGGGAGGGGGGCAGAACAGATGATCTCCACAGCTCCTTCCAGCCTAAGCTTTTCCATGTTTCCACGCAAACTATTTTAAAAATCTTTCAAATATTTTGTCAGGAAGAACCTTCTCAGAAAATAGCCTTTTTGTCAACAGTTGAATCTTACCAGTAAAAGAGCATTTCACTTGAAAAATGCCATCGGGCTCAGAGTGGGCTCTGCAATTTCACACGCTCCCGGCTCAAATCAAACCTGGCTGCGACGTGCTCCCAGTTTGGCTCCTCTTCCCCCAAAACTGCACGGCCCTCCACTCAGGTCATTTGGGAAGAGCAAATCCTGAACAATTAGGGCTGAATTTTATCTTTTATGTTTCATGTGAAGCTTGCCGAGCACAGGCTAGAAAAATCAGAGACAACAGGGACAGCATCACACTAAGCAGGCTTAGGGTCTGGCCAAGTCCCTGAAGATGCTCCTCAGGAGGACGCAGGCTGTTCTGGTATTCGGGGTATTTGCAGTACCTGGCACTGCTGTTTCCCAGCCTCCATGTGCAAGCACCCCACGCTGAGACAGCCTCTGAACCAGGAGTCTCCCAGCCCCAGATCTCCCACACCTGCAGATCAGCTTGGAGCTCCCGACACCAAGCCCATCCCACTCAGCACACACGGTATCACCATGTCCCAGCCACACAGGTATGTGAGTCACCCCATCCTTTCAGGCTCTATTTCTGGCTCCCAACATACACACCACGATCAATACCTGTGTGTCAACATCCCCTTTTATTTTTCCTTCCCCAGAGCAGCATCATGTCCACCTTCCATCATAGGAAGTTCCGTCTGAACATGAGGAAGAACTTCTTCACTCTGAGGGTGACGGAGCCCTGGCCCAGGCTGCCCAGGGAGGCTGTGGAGTCTCCTTCTCTGGAGATATTCAAGACCCACCTGGACAAGGTCCTGTGCAGCCT